>Ga0316217_10000198_pt1 | contig 91933 bp, 87 predicted proteins | sample 1anoAmetaG_FD_203633 | JGI IMG/M metagenome (GOLD analysis project Ga0316217, IMG submission 203633) | Freshwater microbial communities from Trout Bog Lake, Wisconsin, USA - 1anoA | ecosystem: Environmental > Aquatic > Freshwater > Lake > Hypolimnion/Profundal zone | place: USA: Wisconsin...
CAGATGTGAAGCTGGCAAAAGCCGTCGCGAGGCTTAACAACCGACCGAGAAAATGTCTCGGCTACCGGACACCTCATGAAGTTTTCAGCGAGGCATGCAATGGTGCACTTGCAATTTGAATCTACCCTGGGTCAAAAGAAGTTGAGGGTCAGGTCTTGAAATATTAGTTTTATCTATAAAAAACTTTACTGATGGTTGTGTAGTGAACATGGAGAACATTCGATATTTCTTTCAAGGAATAGCCGTGCTTGACATGTGCTTCCTGAATCAACCGGTTCCTTTCCGATTTTGGTAGAACACCTTCCTCGATATTAAAGAGATCGGTGAGCGACGGTCTGGCCACAAAACGCTGTATTCTCGGTATTTCAGAGATTTCTTCCTGTTTGTAGAGGATGTCCTTCAGTTTTTCCAGGAATGCTTCCGTTCCCAATACAACCTGACCTGTCAATTTATCCCAAGGCGACGACGCATCAACAACTCCATCTTTGACAAACTGTCGGTACTGTTGCCGCGCCTGTCCGAGGGATGGTGAAAAATTCGCGAGCAACCATTCAGTTGTCAACCACTCCGGTTTATTCTGTTTGCCAAGCGTTGAGAGATAACTGCTCCATTCGTATTCACCCGGCAGTTTCACCATTCCCGCACGCACCGGATTCAGGATAACGTAACGGCATAGTTCCAACAGGTGACATTCCTTCTCCACCAGAATAGACTTGAACCGCCCTTTGAAAAGATGACCGTCTTTGCCGTGCCTGCGATTAAAAGCCTGTGTGAAGACACCGTTCAACTGCCGCATGCCAGCGGAAAGATTACCATCCGGAGTTTCTATAAGGAGGTGGAAATGGTTGGTCATGAGACAATAAGCATGGCAGATCCAGTTGAAACGCTTCACAACCTGTCCGAGAACCGAGAGGAAAAGGATATGGTCTTTTTCGTCCTCGAATATGTCGGCACGAGCGTTGCCGCGAGTGGTTACGTGGTAGACGGCACCAGGAAATTCTATGCGTAAAGGACGAGCCATGGAAGGACTATAACACGATAAGCTTATTTTTCAAGACTTGACCCCCAAGAGTTTTCCTTGACCCCCAAGAGTTTTCGGAACGCTGGTCGGATTGCCAGCGGAATGGTGGTCGGTTTCAAATCGGAATCGAGGTCGGTTTCACGCCGGAACAGTGGTCGGTTTCATCCGGAATTTGCACTCAGAGACATCGCTTGCTGTGGTCCGCTTGAGAGTGGTTTTATACGTTGCTGGTTCAGTAGGGTTTTGGTGTAACCACAACTCAATTTCCTTTAACTCATGAAACTCCCCTGCGATTTGCATTACTCGTTCTCCAACAATGGCTGCTTCAAACCCATAGATCAAATATATGGCTCTTTCATATCCAACTTTGCCTCTAAATAGCGTTAGTGTCTCCAGATCCTTCCGAATTCCATCTGCACTTGTTTTTGAGGACTTCACTTCGATGATTGCGTGATTACCAGTCATATAGCCGGGTTTATGAACCAGCAAATCAGGTTTCATTCGGTCAGCGCCTAAAGTACGCAAAATAGGATGAGCTGCTTTGTCTATCTCGCCGTTGAGGTAGAACTCTGTGTGAGCTGGCCAGATCAATCGCATTTGATGATAAAGCTCGTAGCAGTAAACACGCTCACGGTATATGGGGTCACCACCATCTATTTTGAGATTGAAATAGTCTAGAGTAACTCCTGCAGTTGCGACCTCAATGATTCTTGTTAGTTCGTCCATCTGAACTCTCCCATAACGACACCGGTGCCGCTTGGCTGCAACTTTGGTGACATCCAACTCCACGCTCTTTTTAACCCGTAAAATTTGTGGCCTCTTTCTGTGGATCGGCTTTGAAGGTGACCCGGCATCGGCGTCCAGATTGACCCACCCCTTAAAGTAAAATCAATCAGTTATATATAGCTGGTGGGTCAACCTCATCGCTGATGATGCTGAAAAATGGGTCAAATCACCAAGCCGATCCACATTCACACACTTTCACACACTTCCATAAACTATGCCCGCTCAGTTTGGGCGAGCTTTGCGCCAACTTTATCGCTTGTCAAGATACAGCCCCTTGGTCTGTTTCAAATCTGTCCGACCTCTTGAATAAACTGGTAAAGCGCACCAGGTTCCACACCTTGAGATTCCCATTCAGTGAGTGGCCTGGAGAGGGCAAGGTGACGAGCTTCATCTGCGAGTCGTTTGAGGTCTGCCTCAACCCCGCTGGGAGTCGTCATAAAATGGGATGCCCACTGCGTAAACGAAAAAATCCACATTGTAACTACTAATGAGGTATTCCATTTCCTCCAGTTTAGGGTGCTGGCAAGAGGGAGCCGTATGTCTCGTTGCACCGTTTTGAGTATTTTATCAAGCGACTTGATCGAGATCGTTTGTTGCTGAGGACCGCTATGACTGAACAGGAAAGCGGCAACCTCAGTGATACGTCCTTCAGCGTGTCTTTTAAAGATGCACACTTGATCTCTTAATGTTTCTTCGAGATAAGCAACTAATTCAGCGACCCAAATGCTGCAAAGGTCATCCGATGTAATTCGTCCGCCCTCCCAAAGCGGTTGCAAAACATGCTGGTAAAGCCATGGCTCACACCAGCCCAATTTCCGCATATGCCCACGTAGTGAATTCACCAGTAGTCTCGCGTCCGCTACATTCAGTTTCGGCGGCAGAATTGTGTGAAGGGAGTCGACCAAACAGTCGAAAATGGCTGTTTTTTTGGGGTCCCCCGCAAAATGTTGAGTCATCCAGCCTAAAATTGCGATCCTTTCACTGCTGCTAAACAAGGACGTGTACTGGACCACCGTCCTCGCCCCTTCGGCGTCTTTAATAGCGAATTCAAGGGCGTACAGTCCCAACCACTTTAGCAATCCATTGCTGCTTTGAATTAGACGGTCTCTTTGCGTATCCTGCAACCCGAACTCGGTGCGAACCGCAATCTCGCTCACTATCTGGCTTAGCAATGATAACTTTACGGTAGTTTGGCTTTCATTAAGGGACATCACTTGCGCTTCAGCTATCGAGAGCAACTTATCGGGAGCATTTGACCATAGAATGTTTATCGCAAAGTATTCCGGCCAGGTCAGAGCTGCATACTTCACTGGATGATAAAAATGATGTGGTCTGTAAGATTTTGTCAGCAGAACATCAATGGACTCTAAAAAGTGTGAATTGGCTACAACCGCAATCGCCGCATCGACCTCCTCACTTTGAACTCGGAGGAAAGAGTCACTCAAAAAAAGAGCCAATGAATCTAAAAACGCGGTCTTTGAGGAAAGATCGGTTACGTCAAGTATATCACCGGCCGGACTATGAGCGAGAATCTCACCAAGCACTTCCCATTTAGCTGAAAAGTCTCTGAAGTCGTAGGTTTGTTGATCTAAATACCTCATCAAGGAGCTCATTAGCGAAATATCTTCCAGAACAAGAGACTCCTCATGTAGCATGCTCAATTCAGTCATTCTCTTGCGGAGAGAACTTCCTTTTAACTCATTAAGCGACTGCTCTCCAGTCAAATCTGCCAGAACATCTCCAGCTATATTATTATTGAAAAGCTTTAAACGCTCAAAACGTACTCTGGGTGCTGATTTGAAAGTCAAACTAGAATCAAAAATCATCTGCATTTTTGAAACGCTAATCGAACTCTCATCGTCAGCCTCAGCAGCCTTCCTTAAAACGTCAGATGCATATCGCACCACCCTTAGCAAGACATCGCCAGGAATAGGCGTAATGAGGAGGGGGTAATTCTCATTGGCCTTTTGGATGGAATTTGACAGATGAAATCCAGAAATTGGTAATCCGTCCTTATCGGCTATAAGGATATAGCGGTCATGAAGGGCACCATCCCTCACCCCATAAACTCTTAACCTTATGTGCTTCAAAAGCGGTTTCAGCTTCTCACAGCTTGCTAGGAGGTTATTGATGCGATTGTTTGCCGGTGGCGTAACATCCGGTTTTGCCTGAGGCGTAACATTCGGCTTCCACCAATTTTTCAGTTGCCGTAGAAGTGACCCAATTCCAAATTCTTGTTTAGGCAGAGGCAGGGTAGGCGGAGTCGGAGTAGGCGGCTTAGGGAGAGTTGTAAATACCACATAGTCGCCCTGGCTGGCTGCATTTGGTGCAATGAGTCCGATACCAGCGTCTTCAAAATAAGGATCAAAAAAGAGTACTTGATGATTTTGATGTCTAACCAATAGGTCCTTTATCCACTCAACAAACTCCAACCGGCTAACACCGCCAGTGTCGCTCAATAGTTCAAAAAATCGTCCATCTGATTTGGGAGGATGCAGTTTCGCAAACAGGGACCTCACTTCGAGGTTGACTGGAACCCAAGGGTCAGGGTTGATGTGCCCGACACTAGACGACATCTGTGTCCCCTTGTGGTAGATCGACTGAGCCTCCCTTAACCGCTGAGGGTCGACAGAAGATTTGGTAACTCGTTCCAGCCAATCCAAGCGAACAGTACCGCCTCTGATTTCATCCACAGTGGTATTGATTGTAATGCCACGGATGTAAGCCATTTGCCATCTACAGCACAGATTGCTGGAGGGCTCATCCGCCCGTGCCCCATATATCTCGACCTCTACAGTGTCTATTATCGGACACAGATGAGCAGGGAGATTGAACTGGCACTTGATTTCCCTTCCGGCTGCGCATTCAGAGGTTGCGACAGCGGCGTATATTATTTGACTGTCATTGATGGCGCTCAACCGAACATGGAATCGGTCGAAGTATGGGAGCTGCACCGTGTTCAGCATTACTGATAAAATATTCGATCCGACCTTCCAACCGACGTCCAACAGCTCCCGCTCACTGTCATCTAGGGTGGGAAAAACAAGAAGCTCCAAATCCCCTAAACGGCAGAGATCGCGGTCTCCGAAGTCAAGGCCAGTATCGGAGTTTAACTGCTCAACAATAAGCGTTATGAGTGCGTCTTCAAAGTCGGCAACCCCGATCCGGAATATCTCAATTTTGTTGGATTGGGATACTGAGGCACTTAACGCTCCGGCATCCCCGTGTGGGCTTAACAGATGGTTTTTACTTGGAGCTTCACGATTCAGCAGGTAAGCGACCGGCCGATAGGTAAGTGGTAACCCGATTTTTGTTTTCCCCACTCGTGTGGCAAGAGTCGACTTCAGCCTAAGATTCAGCTCGTTGCTGATATCCGACAGGTCGTGACCGTTGGTCAGGCGCTGAATCAATGCAGTCGTATCAGAGCTCTTGATGTACAGGTTTAGTCTGATAACTTGTGCTTGATACGGCCCAAACGGTTTGAAGTGGTCGTCATCGGTAGCGAACCAAGTATTGTTTGAGTAGTTGTAGGGAAGCAGACGCCCATAGAGGATTCGGTTTTCGATTGAGTCGCTTGACTTTATCTGTAGAAGCCACAGCTGCAATGCGCAATCGCGACTGTCTTTTGAAAATAGCCTCTCTAATCTGCTGTCGTTGAGAAGATCATCCAGCACAAAGGCCATAAACCTATCCTTTTTTAAGTCGGTCTGGGAGACAGACGAAGAAATACGGCCTGGAAGAGGCAAGGCCTGGCTTGAAATTTATATCCCATAAACTTATGATCGACCTGCCAACCGACTATTTGCTAAGCGCAGCCACTTAAATCACTTTGGAATCTACCGAAGTTCCTCTGCTTTTTCGTATCCTCTAAGAGGCAAAACTGAAACCTGTTCAGAAAATTACTTACCATTACCTTATCCTTATCACTCCTTTGCTTACAAACTGGTACTCCCTTCTTTCTCGTTTGATTTCAATTGGCTGTAGTAAAAATTCATCTTGGTTAACCTGTCGGAAAGAAGCAGTGTCCTTGAAATAAGGGACCTGTATCAAGGAACGGATCTCATTTTTTCTAGTACGGACCATTTCCTTGTAATTGGCCATGACTTCATTAAGAGAAAGGATTGGATCTGAGATGGCATCTTCCCACAGATAGCGTTTGTTTTCACCTACTCCCATTACGTCGAAATTTTCTGATACCTTATCAAGAATTTGAACTGCAACAAAAAATTTTGCATCAGTTTCTACTGCCGCAGGTATCGGCACCGGAAGTTCAAGCACAGGAAACATTCCATAATTCGAGAAGGCAAATCTTTTACTACCAGTAAACTGTAACCCGTCGGCATAGGAGTTATAGGCCTCCATCTGACCGGTTTGAATAATTGAAGCGTTATACAAATATTTATTCCGAGTTGAAGAATCATTTAATATCAGTTTTATGTCGCTGCCAACACGGCGTAGTGAAGTATAGTCTCTATCTTCTGTTCCAAACATCCATATTGATGACGCTGATAGAGAATCTACGTCCAACCCTTCCAATTCAATGATTATTGTCTCAGATTCAAGATCAACAGAGTCCTTAACCTGCAACCGTTTGTACTCATCCACCATGTTTAAATCAAATTCATCACAAAATGAACGGATGTGGTTTAAAAAATAATAAGCCTCTCTATATATACTACTGGACTTCTCGACTTGCATAACAACAGATATCTCTGTATTGACACCCCTTATCGCAAACTGAGTCCAATTATGACTTCCTACCCAAATCTCAGCTGTGCCGTCTTTTTTATCTGCAAGAATCATTTTAGTGTGCAATAACCCCAGAGAAGAAGAAAATTTTCTGAGTGCAGGGACAAGTCTTCTGAAGTTCAATATTACGTCCACCCCTGCTTTTTTTAGACCAGCAAGAGCATCAATATTTGTCGGCAATTGAATGTCACAGCATAAGTAACTGTCCTCTGTCTTCATTGCTTGTAGCATATACGGGTCATTGGTAATGGAAAGGAGGTCCTGAAATGACAGTGTCCAAAAGGCAATTGAAGCTCTGATTTTTTCCGAGTCGTGAAAGAGCTTGCTGATTTTTGGCCCTATATCAACGGAATCGCCAAAAGATGGAAGAAATGTAATTGAAAGGATTCCATTTCCATTTGTTTTATCAGACATAACATCCTCTTTTACAATAATTGAAATATGGCGGTTTCTAAAGCTTGTCACACCCTCAAATCATCCAAAAACTCTGACTGTACATAACACTTGTCAGCCACCAATTCCCAACTTCTCAAAAAATGCTTTATGCCGCTGTTTTGCATCCAACACGATTTTGTCAAATGCGACTATCTCAACATGAGCATTGTGATTTCGATTGTAGGTGTAATACCCGTACTCACCTTGAAGTGTCGCATAATTGCCATTTTCAGCGAATTCTTTGATCTGAGGAGTTAGGTCGCAAATGATATAGCAGTAAAATCGTGTGCTTTCATTGACTGCAATAGGCCTGCCGTTGGGCAATTCTAGGTTGTTTTTTCTAATATCGCGAACATATCTAAAAACTTGCTTGGTGGGGTCTTCGTCAAAATTCTTGCGTTGAGGTTTTTTGAATTCGAGCAATGAAACCGCACGTGCCGTTCGATCATCTCCAACCTCGGAGAATACGACAACATCAGGCCGCTCCTCACTGGCGGATGTGGTGAACTCACGCAATGGCTTATCTGAAGCAGCATAGGAGTGAAATGCCAAAAGCTCATCGATTAGCCACAGAAATGGCGGTGGGGTCAGGCTTCCAAGTTGACAAGTTCGATTCCTGGGCGGCTTTAAGAGACCATGATTTTTAAAAGATACACCAAGGGAAACATAAAGAAAAGGGGTTAGACAATCAAGTCTAACCCCTTAAAATTATTGGCGTCCCCGAGACGATTCGAACGTCCGACCCCTTCCTTAGGAGGGAAGTGCTCTATCCTGCTGAGCTACGGGGACATAGAAGTGAGGGACTTTTATACCAGAGTTGCACCCTGGTTTCAAGCTAAACGCTCAGCCTTTTAAAACTTGAGCAGCGAGAAAACCTTTCCCTCAGGCAGCCGCTTGCGCCCTTCGAGAAATTCCAGCTCGGCCATGAAACAGCAATCCACGATCACTCCGCCCATGCTCTGCACCATATCGACCACTGCGGCCATGGTGCCGCCGGTGGCCAGGAGGTCGTCGGTGATCAGGATGCGTTCACCCGGCTTGATGGCGTCCTGGTGGATTTCCAGGGTGTCGGTGCCGTATTCCAGATCATAGGTCTTGCTGAAGATCTCCGAGGGGAGCTTTCCGGGTTTGCGCACCAGCACGATGCCGGCACCAAGCTTGTAGGCAAGGGCCGAGCCTATGATGAAGCCGCGGGCCTCCACCCCGATCACCTTGTCCACTTTTTCGCCGATGTAGTGGTACGACAGCAGGTCGATCATGCGGTGATACGATTTGGCGTCCTGCAGCAGGGTGGTGATATCCTTGAAAACGATTCCCTTTTTGGGGAAGTCCGCGATGTCGCGGATGATGTTCTTCAACTCGTCCATCAGGTCATGCTCCTTGTCAATTATGAAATTTGTTGCACGGTACGCTATGTTTCCGACAGCTTGCGCAGCTTCTCCAGGCACTTGGACTCGATCTGGCGGATGCGCTCCCTGGTGACGCCGAAGCTCTGTCCTATGGTGTCCAGGGTCTGGGGCTCATTGTCGTCAAGGCCGAAACGCAGCGTCAGTATCTTTTGCTCGCTCTCGGTAAGTTCATCGAAGAAACGTGATATCATCTCAAAGCGGTTGACGTTTTCCAGCAGTTCCGACGGCGACACCATGGAGCTGTCCTCGATGGTGTCGATGAGGAAGTAGTCGTGGCCGTCGCCGATGGGGGTTTCCATGGAACAGGTGCGCCGCAAGAGGGTCATGAGCCGGCGGATGTAGGCAACCTTGGCCTTCAGGACGTCGGCCACCTCCTGTACTGACGGCTCGCGCTGCAGATCCTGGGAGAGGGTGCGGGTGGCCTTGAGCATGCGGTTGATGTCGTCGGAAACGTGCACCGGCAGGCGGATGGTCCTGGACTGGTTGACCAGGGAACGCTCGATGGCCTGGCGGATCCACCAGGTGGCGTAGGTGGAGAAACGGCATTCCTTGGCAAGACTGAAGCGCTCCACCGCCTTGATCAGCCCCAGGTTTCCCTCCTCGATCAGGTCGAGGAAGGGGAGGCCGCGATTGATGTAGCGCTTGGCGATCTTGACTACCAGCCGAAGGTTGGATTCGATCATCTTGTCCCTGGCCGCCTTGTCCCCCTTTTCAACCTTGCGCGCCAGTTCCTTCTCCGAGTCGGCGTTCAGAAGCGGCGTGCGCTGGATGTCCCGCAGGTAGATCTTGATGGCGTCGTCGTAGCTTTCCAGCTCTTCCAGGGGAAGCTTCTCGTCGGCAGCCTCCTCCTCATGATCTTCGTCATCGGGAAACTCCAACGGTTCTTCAACTTCATCCAGGGCCAGGGCGACATCGACCAGGGGCTCTTTTTCTATGAATACACTGTCCAGCATGTTTTCACGCGGCATAGTCCTTGCTCCTTAACAGGTAACACTAGATTTTCTCTTGAATTCCCTTCCCGTTACGAAAAGGGGCGGAAGATGGTGAATCATCAAACTCAAAGGAAAAAACCCGGAAAGGTATCCGGAAACATGGGTGAATGATAAACGCTGCCTTTAGATCTTGCAGAATTACCTTCTGTCGATCTGCCAGCCCTGCCGGCCGACCAGTGGCACGAAACGGCACCCGATCGACGTCTCGGTCAGCAGGGTCCCGTCCGCATCCTTCACGATCCTGAGCAGACGCTGCTCGATCTCGTTTCCCACGGGGATCACCAGTCTGCCGCCGACGGCCAGTTGGTCGGTAAGCACCTTGGGCACGTCGGGCGCGCCGGCTGTGACTATGATGGCGTCGAAGGGGGTCTCTTCATCCCAGCCTATCGGGCTATCGTCACTGTCGTTGATCTTTAATTTTACGTTGAAAAGGCCGAGAGAGTCGAGGCATTTCCTTGCCCGCATCGCCAGGGGCCGGATACGTTCGGCGGTACAGACCCGGTCGGCCAGGGTCGCAAGGATGGCGGTCTGGTAGCCTGAGCCGGTTCCGATCTCCTGCACCTTTTCCGTGCCGGTCAGGCCCAAAAGCTCGGTCATCAGGGCCACCATGTACGGCTGGGAGATGGTCTGCTTCTCGCCGATGGGCAGGGGGGTGTCGCTGTAGGCCTGGGCCGCGAAGGCCTCCTGGACAAAAATATGGCGCGGTATCTTGATCATGGCGTCGATAACCCGCCGGTCGCTGATGCCGCGCCCTATGATCTGCTCCTGTACCATCCGTTTTCTGGAGATTTCGTAATTCATGCGTGTGTGCCCCGTGAGAAACAAATATTGTACCAGAGGCCAAGGGGCATGTCCAGTCGCGTCAGAGAGACCATTGGGAAAGAACCTTCATGGATTCGTAATTGGTCATGTCCAGGTGCAGCGGAGTGATGGAGACGTGTCTGCGGTTGAGGGCGTGGATGTCTGTCCCCTCGTCGTCGTTGAAAGCGGGTTCCTCGCTGCCTATCCAATAGTATTTACGCCCCCTGGGGTCGGTCTTGCCGATGATAGTGCCGGCAAAGGAGCGTTTGCCCTGGCGGGTGATCAGGGTGGGTTGCATCTCCTCGGCCGGGCAGTCGGGGATGTTGACGTTGATGAAGGTGTCGGCCGGCAGCCCGTTGGCCAGGACCTGGCGGGCGATCCCCAGTGCCACCTGCGCCGCGGCGTCGAAGTGGCCGTGACGTTCATAGGTCGCAAGGGAGACGGCAATGGCCGGGATGCCCATGAGGTTGGCCTCCATGGCAGCGGCCACGGTGCCCGAATAGGTCACGTCGTCCCCCAGGTTGGCGCCGTGGTTGATTCCGGAGACTACCAGGTCGGGCCTTTCGGTCAGCAGGCTGTGGATGCCCATGTTGACGCAGTCGGTCGGCGTGCCGTCCACGGCAAAGAATCCCTTGCGCAGTTCGAAGACCCGCAGCGGCGAATGCAGGGTCAGGGAATGGCCGGCCGCGCTCCGCTCCCGGTCCGGAGCCACTACCGTGACGGTGCCCAGTGCGCCCAGGGCCGAGGCCAGGGCCAGGATGCCGGGTGCGTGGATGCCGTCGTCGTTGGTGACCATGATGTGCATTGGATACATCCTGTGATAATGTATTGGAATAATATTTATCTCACGGAACAAGGCACAAATCAAGGTGCTGATGCGGATCCGCCCGTGGCTGAACCCAGCTATGCCTTCACTGTTCGCCCCGCTGTCTCAGTCGTTCACGATTACGGGATTTTGGTTTTGTGTTTACAAAACAGTGGGAAGTGGGTACATTCAAGGACCAAACAGGGTTTTGGGAAATATGTCATCCATACGCATTTCAGGAGGTTAGGGCTATGAAAGCGGTTTTGATGGAAGGTTTCGGCGGTATCGAGGTGCTCAAGGTGGGGGAGGTGGAACGTCCCGTGCCCGGCGAGGGACAGGTGCTGGTCAAGGTGCATGCCACCAGCATCAACCGGCCCGACCTGGTGCAGCGCGAGGGCAAATATCCGCCTCCGCCCGGGGATTCGGAGATCCTTGGCCTGGAGGTCTCCGGCGTGATCGAGGAGCTCGGGCCTGGCGTCAGCGGTTGGCAGGTTGGGCAGCGGGTCACCTCCCTTGTGGGGGGCGGCGGATACGCCGAGTATGCCGTGGCCTATGCCTGCCACCTGATGGCCATACCGGAGGCCATGTCGTTCGAAGAGGCTGCATGCGTCTGCGAGTCCTACATTACAGCGTTCCTGAACGTCTTCATCATCGGCGAGTTCCGGGACCAACAGACCGCCATCCTGCACGGCGGCGGCGGTGGGGTCAACACGGCGGCCATCCAGCTCTGCCGCGCCCTGACGCCGGCCTCCAAGCTGATCGTGACTGCTTCGCCGGAGAAGATGGAGCGGGTAAGGCAGGTGGGCGCGGATTTCCTGATCAATTTCCGCGAGACCCCGGATTTCACGGAGGTGGTGAAGGAGTATACCAACAAGAAGGGTGTGGACCTGATCCTGGACCACGTTGGGGCCAAGTACCTGGCGCCCAATATGAATTCCCTCGCCTACAAGGGGCGCTTGGTTGTCATCGGCGTGACGAGCGGCATCAAGGCCGAACTCAACCTTGCCCTGATGATGGTGAAGCGGCAGCAGATCATCGGCTCCGTGCTCCGTTCCAGGCCGGTTGCGGAAAAGGGGGAGATCGTGGCGGAATTCACTCGCCGTGCCCTGCCTAAGTTCGCCGACCGCACCGTGGTGCCGATCATCGAAAAGGTCTTTACCATAGACCAGGTGGCGGACGCCCACCGGATGATGGAAGAGGACAAGCATTTCGGGAAGATCGTTTTGAAGATACGATAGTTGCAAATTCCATCCCCCAGCGGGGGAGGGTCAGGGAGGGGGAAAAGGATGCAGGTTTGCCGATCCCCCACCTGGCCTCCCCCCGCTGGGGGAGGAACTTTTGTGCAGTAACCAGCAGTTAGTGTGCCCCCTTTTCTTTTTTCGCCGCATGTGTTAATCCTCTGAATATGGAAGATCTCCTGTATAATTACCGCCAACTGGTAGCGCGCATCGACTCCCTCTGTGCTGGCATCGCGAAGGCGCTGGGAGAGCAGATCACGTGCTCCGAGGGGTGCAGCGCCTGCTGTACGGCCATCACTTTTTTTCCGGTTGAGGCGTCGGCGCTGGCCGCGGCCCTGGATGCTCTCCCCGAAGAGGAAGCAAAGGAGATCCGCCGCCATGTGGCCGAACTTGCGGAAGGGGAACGCTGCCCGCTGCTTCGCCATGACCGTTGCCTTTTGTATGGCGCCCGTCCGATCATCTGCCGCACCCACGGTCTCCCCATAATGTACGGCACCGGGCAGGAACGGCGGATTGACTATTGTCCGCGCAACCTGACCGACAGCGAATCGCTTCCCGGCTCCGCCATCATCGACCTGGACAACCTCAACTCGCTCCTGGTGGCGGTCAATTCGCTCTTTCTATCCCAGTCCGGCGTCCTCGACATGCCCGAGCGGATTACCATTGCCGATGCGCTCCTGAAGCGCACCGCTGCCCGCTGAACCCTTTTACCTCTTGGCCCCGGATAAAGCGTCCGTGTGCCGTGCAAACACCGCGCGCCACTTGCCAACCCGGCAGCACACCACAAATTTCGATTTCTGATCAAGGAAAGCCATGACCCGCATCACCCTGCACAAAAACGAAGACAAACGCATCAAGGCCGGCCATCCCTGGGTATTCAGCAACGAGATCCGGGAAGTGACAGGCGCGGACACTGCCCCCGGCGCCGCGGCCGAGCTGTACGACGCCGGTGGCGGCTTCATCGGCTGCGGTCATTACAACCCCCGTTCCCTGATCGCTTTTCGCCTTCTAACCCACTCGCGGGACGACCTGGACACGGCCGATTTCTACGAGCGGCGCCTCGCCTTTGCCCTGGCGCACCGCCGGGCGCTCTATCCCGCCTCTGCCACCTTTCGGGCCGCGTATGGCGAGAGCGATTTTCTCCCGGGCCTGGTGGTGGACAAGTACGGCGACTACCTGTCGGTGCAGTTCCTGTCGGCGGGCATGGATCGGCGCAGGGATATCCTGCTTGAGGCGCTGCGCCGGGTCTTTGCCCCGGCCGGGGTCATTGCCCGCAACGACGTGGGGGTAAGGGTTCTGGAGGGGCTTGAGGAGCGGGTGGAGGTTCTGGCGGGCGATATTCCGCCCCTGGTGGAGATGGAGGAAAACGGCCTCAGATTCCAGGTGAACCTGCAAGAGGGGCAGAAGACCGGCGGGTTCCTGGACCAGAAGGAGAATCACCTGCTGCTGAAGGGGATCTGCGGGGGGAAAGCGATGCTGGACTGCTTCTGCTACACCGGGAGTTGGGCCGTGCATGCCGCCTCCTTCGGCGCCGCATCGGCCCTGGGTATCGACATCTCGGCCAGGGCCGTGGCCCAGGCTGCGTGCAACGCCCAGTTGAACGGCCTGGCAGGCAGGGCATCTTTCGAGGAGTGCGACGCCTTCGAGCGCCTGCGCTCCCTGCACCACGAGGGGCGGCGTTTCGGGGTGGTCGTCATGGACCCTCCCGCCTTTGTCAAGAGCCGCAAGAACATCGCCGAGGCGACCAAGGGCTATCTGACCGTCAACCGTCGCGCCCTGGAACTCCTGGAGCCGGGCGGCTACCTGATCACCTGTTCCTGCTCCTTCCATATGGGCAGGGAACCGTTCCGCGACCTGCTGGCCCAGGCCGCCCGCCTGGCCAAGCGCGAGGTGCGCCTGGTATCGGCCCGCTCCCAGGCCCCGGACCACCCGGTCCTGCTCTCGTTCCCGGAGTCGGAGTACTTGAAGTGCGTCGTGTTGCAGGCGGTGGGGTAGGGATGAGGGACAATCTACCGTGTCAATGGCTTACCCATTTGAGGTTTTTTTCCTCCGAAGCTGATCACGCGAACTTGGATTGGCTTTGAAGTCATATTACTGCCTGGCAGGCGACTGCCTCTGTCAATCATTCTGTGTAAATGGATATTCGGTTTTAAATATATCCGTGCTGCTCAATCTCAACTTTAAATTGATCAATCAAAGTGAATAGCTCTTGGAATATAAGCGGTTTCTCGATGACATGTTGAAACTCAGAGCTGATATTCTCAGAGCTGATATTTGTAGATTTGCCGGTAATAGCGATCATTTTTGTGCCTGTTTTGATTGATTTAATATGTTCAGCTAAATGATTGCCGCTTATCTCAGGCATATTGATGTCAGTAATAACGATATCCGGCAGGTGTTTTTTGAAGATCTCCATGCCTATTTTGCCGTTTATGGCTGAGTAGAATGTGATATCCGGATATTTAGCGACAAGTACTGCGCTGAGAAACTCCAGTGCGGCCGTTTCATCTTCTACAACCAACATCGAAAGTTTCTTTTTTTTATCGGTTTGAGATTCCATTTCACACCTCAATTCTGAATTCAGCGCCATCGGCAATATTTCGCACGGTAAGCCGCCCACCCATGTTTTTTTCAATTATGGCCTTTGACATGAACAAGCCGACACCGGTGCCTTGTTGCGGTCCCTTAGTCGTAAAATAAGGATCAAAGACCTTGTTGATGATATCCTCGGGAATACCTCCGGCATTGTCAGCAATAGTTACCACTGCATTCTTGCTTTCACTGAAAATCTCGATATGTACTTTAGATCCACTTACATTTCTTTCAATGAATACATCCCTGGCATTATTCATTATATTGAGGATCACCTGAGCAAACTCGTTTGGAAAACCATAGATAGTCGGATCATCATTAGCGACAACTGCTACATCAATCAGAGGGTTTTTCAGGCTTCCTTCCAATAACGACAAGCTTGTTTTAATAGATTCGTGTACGTTGAACTCGGTCTTCTCCTTATCCGGCTTGAAATAGTTCCGGAAATCGTCAATGGTTTTGGACATGTGCTTTATGATTTCCATTGATCTTGCAACATTTTTCCCCAGAAGCTCTTCATTGAACTGCCCCAAATCATAAAACAGCTGAAGCTGCTGAAGTTGCATTCCCAGGATGTTCAATGGTTGGCGCCATTGATGGGAAATATTGCCGATCATCTCCCCCATGGCCGCCTGGCGGCTCTGCATCATAAGCATTTGGTCCTTTTCGCGGAGTTCAGCTGTCCGTTGCGTAACCATATTTTCAAGATCATCGTTCAGTTTTTTCAGATCATCTTCCGCTTGCTTGCGGGCAGTGATGTCGTGATAAGTACAGATAAGCCGGTAGACATGACCTTGGGCATCCAAGATGGCCTCAGTGCTCACCAGTAGCCACTTGAGTTCCGGGCTTTCATGCGCTTTCATGGCAACGAGTTTGTCCCGCACTGGCCTGCCAGTCAGTGCAGCTTTACGCACTGGATGCTCATCCACGTCCAGTAACGAGCCATCTTCCTCAAAGACCTGCCACTGGCTCCAGTCGCAGTCATTGACATTCTTGATGGTCGCATGGTCGTCCAACTCGAACATCCGAAGAAAAGATCGATTAACGATCGAGAACTCGCCGCGATCATTGATCAGCGCCACTGCTGATTGAAGGTTCTGAATCAGCACAATGAACTGTTGTTTGCTATCGAGCAACTCCAGTGTTCGTTCGGTCACGCGCTGTTCGAGGAGATCATTGGACTCGAGCAGCACGGCTTCGGCGCACTTTAGCTCTTCGATGTCAGTGCATGTGCCAAACCATTTCAGAATTTCGCCGTTTGCCCCGCGCATCGGCTCGCCACGGACCAACCACCAACGATAAACACCATCGGCACGCCGCAACCGGCATTCCAGTGAGTAGCGTTCGTTGTCTTTCGTTGCCCGTTGCCAGGCATCCCAAGCCCGCTGCTTGTCATCGGGATGGAAGGGCGTGTTCCAGCCATGGCCGTAACTCTCCTCCATCGTCAACCCCGTGTAGTCCATCCATTGCTGATTGAAATAGATGTTCCAACCATCAGGTCGGGTGGCCCAGACGATCTGCGGCATGGCCTCCGCCAAGGAGTGGAATTCCTGCTCGCTCAGGAGCAGCGCCTCCTCCGTCTGCTGGCGCAACGCTTCCTCGGCTTGCCTTCGGGCAGTGATGTCGTTGAACACCACGGCGAAACGGCCCGGCTCGGTTTGGAACGCACTGACTTTAAACCACTTATTTAAGGGGCCGAAGCGTTCCTCGAAATGCACAGGTTCACCGGTTAAGGCCACCTTTCCATACCGTTCGAACCAAACCGGCTCGGATTCGGGAAATAGGTCGCGAATGGTCCGGCCGACAACGTCCTCGGCCCTTAACCCTGTGTGGCGCTCGAACGCGGGGTTGACCGACAAGTAGCATAAATCAACAGGGTTGCCAGTGTCATCCAAGATGATTTCATCAAGAGAGAATCCATCGGTCATCGTTTCGAACAAGGTGCGGTAGCGCTCTTCGCTCTGCATCAGAGCAGCCTCGGCCTGTTTGCGCTCGGTGATGTCAACCAGGACGTGCACTGCGCCACGCGGTCGCCCTTCATCATTCAGCAGGGGCGTGCCGTACCCGAGCAAGTGTCGGGTTATGCCGTCGTCGAAGACGATGTTGAACTCGAAATCTTTCACACAGGTTCCGCGTGCAGCCCGTTGAGCAGGCAGTTCGCCAAGCATCAATTCACGTCCATCCTTAAATGCCCTGAAATGGCCAGGCTTTACTTCCGTCGGTGCTGACAGCGATATCTCAGCGCCGCGTGGATGCCGCAGCAGTTCGTCTGCCGCGATGTTCCCCGTCATGTGAAGAGATTCCGGATCATGGACTATAATAACAGGGGTGGGTACGGCATCCAGGACCGTAGCCAATTCGTCTGCACGCTCTCGCTCGCGTCTCTCGCTCTCCTGCAATGCTTCCTCAGTTCGCTTCCTCTTGGTGACGTCCATGACCACACCGAGCACGCGGTTTGCTTTGCCATCGCTGTCAAACTGAAAAACGCCCCTGGTCTCAACCCAATGGTGGCTGCCGTCGGGCCAGATGATCCGATACTGCACCTCAAGCGGCTTGCGCTCCTGCATGCAACGGCGCGACTCCTCTTCGACGAAAAGCAGGTCATCCGGGTGCACCCGATCAGCCCATCTGCGATAGTGGTGTTCCGTAGTAGTAGTGGTAGTGGGAGTAGTAGTAGTAGTGGTCGTGGCTGGGGCGTAGCCGAAGATAGCCTCATGAGCCTGCGTCCATAGGACGGTGCCTCTGCTGATATTCCAGTCAAACATGCCGATCTGGGTGGCGCTGGCGGCCAGGGCCAGCCGCTCCTCGCTCTCGCGTAGCGCCGCCTCCAGTGACATGTGCCAGGCTCCGGACTCGCGTACGGAGGCAATCGCCGCAATGAGCATATAAACGCCGCTGAGGTACTGTGCCGTAAGGCCCGTCCAGCTCAGCAAGCTGGCATAGACCGACTCGATCATTATGCCAAGCAATCCAATTGCAATCAGGCTCAGGGCGAGGGAGTACCAGTAAAGAAACACAGGTAATAGTCTGCGGTGGGCTACCGTGAGCAGCACTACAGTGGAAAGGAACATGACGATGGCTGATCCCAGCACGAATTGCCTGATGGATGTCCCGCCCGTGCCTTGCACGAAAAAGGTGGGTGTGTAGCCATGAAGTGCGGCCACGACGAACAGCCCCATCACGCCCAGGGCACCTGCATACGCCACGCCCAACCACATCTCCCGTGCCTGTACGGCCCGCCTCGGCCGAAGCAGGAGCAAGGCGCTGGTAAGGTGAAACAGGGCCGAGAGCCAGACACAGCTGTTGTGGATTGTCACGTCCAGGTTGGCGTCGCCTTGGTTCACCGCCTTCGCCAGAACCCCGGCAGCTCCCCAAGCCAAAACGCCGCAGCCCAGCATCAGCAGCCCCGGCTCCCCGCGGGTCAGAAAACTCCGGCTGACCAGGTAGACGATCAACCCTGACGCCAGCGTCGAAAAGATGAAGTTCAGGGACATGATCAGGGCATTCGACCCGTAGGAGCCCCGCACGTCAGCGCCCCACAGCACGACCATGGCCGCCAGGAGGAAGCAAATAGGCAGCCATGCCAATCGCTGCATACCCGTGCGGGGCAGAGCGGACGAGACAACTCCGGAATCCGACACTGATGCGTCGAATGTCTTGTTATGTTCCATCATGTCACCGGCTCTCCTACCGACGGAATCATGAAACAGTACGTCGAATGTTCAGAACCTTCTCATGGAGTGGCCTCCATCTCATCGACTTGAGACAGTCTGTGTCCGGTAATACAGAATAACGACACTCTCTCAACAACAACTGACGCCCCTGAGGGTTGGCGGTAAAGTGGAGTGTACTCGAATAAAGATCCTATCTCAACAACAACCTTAGGACCAAGTTTGACTTTTACTGTCGCCTGTCATTCCAACTAGTCAAATTCCCTTTGTTACGCGAAACCTGGTTTGCGGATTGCCTTTTCCATGAGCGTGCATATCGGCAGAGCGAGTAACTCGTCGGCGGGCGCGATTGTCAGCGACTTGTCCTACACCTGGGCCAGCCATAGGAGATAGACCGATCCTGTTGATTTATTGCCTAATCCTGCAATACATTGAAATATCATTGTAATGCTTAAGAGGGTTGGGTAGTGTTTAACCAGGAGGTAATTATGCAAAATTTGGTTGCTGATAACAAAATTGAGGACAATGTATTGGAAGGGGCAATTGAAGCCTTAAACAAGAGCATTGCCCGATGGACTGACCATGGAGAATTGCACACTACTGCCGTCCCGGGCCTATCCCTATTCCGGCGGGAGGAACCGACGGAACCGATCAGCGGTATGTACGAACCGAGCGTTTGCCTGGTAGTACAAGGGGCCAAGCGTGTGCTGCTCGGCGACGACACGTATGTGTATGACGCCCACCATTATCTGATTACGTCAGTGCATCTCCCCACAATCGTGCAGATTGTAGAAGCAAGTAAGGAGAAGCCATATCTCGGGCTCAGGTTGAAATTTGATTTGCGTGAAGTATCGCAACTGATGGTGGACAGCAATCTGCCTCAGCCAAGACCACAACAATCAAACCGAGGAATGGCGACCGGCGAAGTGACTCATCAGTTAATCGATGCTTTTGTGCGTTTGATCGACCTGCTTGCAGATGAAAAGGCAATTCCGATCCTGGCGCCGGTCATCCAGCGCGAGATCATCTACCGTCTACTGGTGGGAGACCAAGGTGAGCGGTTGCGCCAGATAGCAACGGCGGGGAGTCAGAGCCAGCAAATTGCCAAGGCAATCGGTTGGTTGAAGAACAACTTCTCCCAGACTATCAGCATGGATAGCCTTGCCGCGCAGGCCAACATGAGTACTTCAACTTTTCATCATCATTTTCGGTCGCTGACCGCATTAAGCCCATTACAGTTCCAGAAGCAACTCCGCTTGCAGGAAGCCAGGCGTTTGATGCTGGCAGAACGTATGGATGCTGCAAATGCAGCATTCGAGGTCGGTTACGAAAGCCCATCACAGTTCAACCGTGAGTACGCCCGCATGTTCGGTGCGCCACCTTTGCGCGATGTTACGAAACTCCGTCAAATGTCCGCCACGGAATAGACAACCATTCCGCACTAAAGCATGAGATCACTTAACTAGTTTCCATCCGGAAAGGGTTCTTTTCCGCCCATGCAGCGTCAATCTTCGGGCTTGCTTGTGACTTCGGCCGTTGGCCTCACCCTTCGGGCGCCTTCGCGGTCCAATTCAGCAAGCTAAATTGTGCGGCGTACCCCCCTCATCCTATCCTTCTCCCTCAGGGAGAAGGGATACAGTTACCCTCTCCCTCCGGGAGAGGGTGGCCAAAGGCCGGGTGAGGGGCCTCCGCGCAATCCCTTGATTTCCTTGCCTGGACGCAAAATCCCTCCTTTCCGAATCGGAAACCAATAGTTTCTCATCCGGAGTTTCCGGATGGAAACTAACTAGAACAATCAGGCATCAGGGGAGAGGCGCGGCATGAACGGCAATACCGATTCTGCTCTCGTTCCCGGAGTCGGAGTACTTAAAGTGCGTCGTGTTGCAGGCAGTGGGGTAGGGGGGCTTACTGATATCCCTTGACGATATTATCCCATAAGGATACTATTTCCCTATGATCAAGTCGTTTGCGTGTAAAGAGACCGAAAAGCTTTTCTATGGACGGTTTTCCTCCAAGCTGCCGCAAGACCTCCAGCGGATGGCGGCGATCAAGCTCAAGGTCCTTAACGCGGCGACCATTCTTGGGACCTTGCGGGTCCCTCCTTCCAACCATCTGGAGACATTGCACCATGACAGGCAAGGACAATGCAGCATAAGAATAAACAAGCAATGGCGCATCTGCTTTACCTGGGAAGGTAGCGATGCGTATGATGTTGAGATCGTTGATTACCATTGAGAGGTGTCATTATGACAAAGCGTGATTTCCCGCCGATCCATCCCGGCGAAATCCTGTTGACGGAATTTCTGGAACCAATGGGGATCAGTCAGTATCGGCTCGCCAAGGATATCAGCGTGACCCCCCGCCGTATCAATGAAATCGTACGCGGTCGTCGGGCGATAACCGCCGACACAGCACTTCGCCTGGGTCGTTTTTTCAACATGGAGGCGCAATTCTGGCTCAATCTTCAGTCGCATTACGACATGGAGGTAGCTTTGGAAGCTTTGGCGGACAGGCTTGATAAAGAGGTGCATTCACTTCCGCTTGCCGCGTAGAGGAGCGTTCCATGTACAGAGGATCCATGAGGTCCACTATTTTCAAGAATGAAGATGCTCCCCTTCTCCTTTTCTCGGCACAATTGCCAATACGGATGAGACAGGAGCTTCGATAGCGACAATTCCGGCTCGGACGCAGTAAAGGCAGCGGACTTTTTCGTCTTGTACCGAACAAGGGAAAACACCGGCTTGCTCTCCAGGCAAATGTCGTATAACCTTAACTAGCTTCCATCCGGAAAGGGTTCTTTTCCGCCCATGCGGCGTCAATCTTCAGGCTTGCTTGTGACTTCGGCCGTTGGCCTCACCCTTCGGGCGCCTGCGCGGTCCAATTTAGCACGCAAATTGTGCGGCGTACCCCCCTCATCCTATCCTTCTCCCTCAGGGAGAAGGGATACAGTTACCCTCTCCCTCCGGGAGAGGGTGGCCAAAGGCCGGGTGAGGGGCCTCCGCGCAATCCTTTGATTTCCTGGCCTGGACAGAAAATCCCTCCTTTCCGAACCGGAAACCAATAAGGAAACAACCCATGACCGGACATATCATCGACCTGCGCAGCGATACCGTGACCCGCCCCACCCAGGGGATGCGCGAAGCCATGATGGCCGCCCGGGTGGGCGACGACGTGTGGGGGGACGACCCCACCGTCAACATGCTCCAGGCGACCGTGGCCGAACGCAGCGGCAAGGATGCCGCCCTTTTCTTCCCCAGCGGTACCCAGAGCAACCTGGCCGCGCTGATGGCCCATTGCGAACGGGGCGACGAGTATATCGTCGGCCAGTTGGCCCATACCTACAAGTTCGAGGGGGGAGGCGCCGCCGTGCTGGGTTCCATCGTGCCCCAACCCATCGAGAACGAAGTTGACGGCACGCTGTTGCTCCACAAGGTGGCAAGCGCCATCAAGCTCCACGGCCCAGGGCTGGGGGCGCACTTTGCCCGCACCCGGCTTCTGGCCCTGGAGGATACCTTCAACGGCCGCGTGCTCCCGGCCAGGTATGTGGCCGAAGCCACGGCACTGGCCCGTGAACGGGGCCTTGCCACGCACCTGGACGGGGCGCGGGTCTGCAATGCGGCGGTCGCCAGGGGCGAAACCCTGGCCCAGGCCTGCCAGCCCTTCGATTCCGTGTCCATCTGTTTTTCCAAGGGTCTGGGGGCGCCGGTGGGGTCGGTGCTGGTCGGGCCGCATGCATTCATCGAGCGCGCCCACCGCTGGCGGAAGGTGCTGGGGGGCGGCATGCGCCAGGCCGGTTTTCTCGCAGCCGCGTGCCTGTACGCACTTGACCGTCACTTCGACCGTCTGGCCCAGGACCACGCCAATGCCGAACATCTGGCCATCGGACTCGGGGATATCCCCCAGGTGGCGGTCAAGGGTCAGTCCACCAACATGGTGTTCGTCCAGTTTCCGGAAAAGGAGTGTGCGCCGCTACAGGAGTACCTGGCCGAGCGAGGGATGCTGGCTAAGATTGTGCCCACGACGCGCCTGGTCACGCACCTGGATGTGACTGCAGCCGATATGGATGCCTTCGTACGAGCCGTGAAGGAGTACTTCAGCCGTGAGTGATATTAGCTGGCTGTGTAAAATCGACAACCTGACTGAAAGGATAGCGGTATGATAAAAGGCAGCGACAAGCGACAAGCCGATTACATCATAGATGACATCTTTCTGAACCGCTGGTCGCCACGCGCCATGTCTGGTGAGGAGATGCCGGCAAATGACCTGATGGTGCTGTTCGAGGCTGCCCGCTGGGCGCCGTCCTCCTACAACAACCAGCCCTGGCGCATCCTCTATGCCCGGCGCGGCAGCGAGCACTGGCCGCTCTTCTTCGACCTGCTGGCGGATGCCAACAAGGCGTGGTGCGTCAATGCGGCAGCGCTTCTGGTGATGGTCTCCAAGACCACATTCGATCACAGCGGCAAGCCGTCCCGCACCCATTCCTACGACACCGGCGCCGCGTGGGAGAATCTGGCCCTGCAGGGGAACCTGCGGGGGTATGTGGTTCACGGCATGCAGGGATTCGACTACGACCGGGCCAGGACGGCCCTGAACATCCCGGAAGACTACCAGGTGGAGGCCATGGCGGCCATCGGGCGGCCCGGCCGAACGGAGGACCTGCCGGAGGCGTTGCAGGAGCGTGAGACCCCAAATGACCGGCGCAAGCTAGGCCAGACCGTTTGCGAAGGGCCGTTTCGCCTATGACGATCAGCGTACCCATGGTTTCATGGCGGCGGGTCTGCCGGCTCACTGCTCAAGAGCGGTCCTGCCGGGATCCGCGTGCCGGCTTTGCAGGTTATACCGGTACGCCAGCCGACAGGAGGCTTGTGCCATGATCCCCAGAACCTTCGCCATCGGCGACATCCACGGCTGCGCCCGCACCCTGCGGCATCTGGTCACACAGGTGATCTGCCTGGCCCCAGGCGACAGCCTCTACCTGCTGGGGGACTTGATCGACCGGGGACCGGACAGCAAGGGGGTCCTTGACTTTATCTTCGAGTTGGACGCAGCCGGCTTCAACGTCACGTCTGTGCGGGGAAACCACGAGGAAATGTGTCTGCGCGCCTCCTACAACCTGCCAGCCAACGAGATGTGGGCCTCCAACGGCGGCCTGGCCACACTGGAAAGTTTTCGAGCCGATGGCCCTGGCGACATCCCCCACCGCTACCTGAACCTTCTCAACTCCCTGCCCTACTACGTACTGCTGGACGACTTCGTCATCGTTCACGCCGGTCTCAATTTTGACCTGAAGGACCCATTCGACCCCTTCGACGACACCGGCGCCATGCTCTGGACCCGTTCCGACGTTGTGGACCGTCAGCGCATCGGCGGCAGGCGGCTTGTGTGCGGCCATACCATGGTCACGCGGCAAAAGCTCGAAGCCTCGCTGAAAAGCGACAAGATCATGCTCGACAACGGCTGCGTCACCGCCAGGTGGCCCGACATGGGGTACCTGGCCGCCCTTGAGCTGAACTGCATGCAGCTCTTTTTTCAGAAAAACATCGATCTTTAGCAGACTATTTAGGACGTATTCTGTCGTACATGCCTGCAATAATCTCCGCGCACGATACGCTTTGTTGAAACCGCCGCGGAGCCCACATGAACAATCTGCCATTCGTACAACGCCTTGAGATCCTGGCCGACAGCGCCAAATACGATGTTTCCTGCTCCTCAAGCGGCAGCAACCGCCGGGGGACGCCAGGCGGGGTGGGGAGCACTTCCGCTTCGGGGATCTGCCATACCTGGACCGCCGACGGCCGTTGCATCTCGCTGCTCAAGATCCTTTTGACCAACACCTGCATCTACGACTGCGCCTATTGCGTCAACCGCAGCAGCAACGATATCCCCAGGGCTGCCTTTTCACCAGACGAGTTGGTCAGGCTGACCATGGATTTCTATTCCAGAAACTACATCGAGGGGCTGTTTCTCAGCACCGGCGTGACCCGCTCCGTTGATTACACCATGGAACAGTTGATCCTGGTGGTGCGCAAGCTGCGCAAGGGGGAGCGATTCAACGGCTATGTCCATCTCAAGATCGTGCCTGGGGCAGACCCGCTTTTGGTGGCCGAGGCCGGGCGCTATGCAGACCGGGTCAGCATCAATATAGAGCTTCCCACCAGCCGCAGCCTGGCGCTGCTGGCGCCCGACAAGCCACGCGAAGCGGTGATCGCACCCATGCGCCAGATGAGCGGCCTGATCTCTTCTGCCCGCGCAGAGCGGAAAAGATGGCGCAAGGCGCCACAATTCGCACCGGCCGGCCAGAGCACGCAGCTGATAGTGGGAGCAACCCCGGAAAGCGATTGGGAAATCATCACCCTGTCGGAGGGGCTCTACCGGCGCCTGGACATGAAGCGGGTCTATTACTCGGCATTTGTACCGGGATCCAACGACCGCCGACTGCCGGCGCTACCCACGCCGCCGCTGTTGCGGGAACATCGCCTGTACCAGGCCGACTGGCTTTTGCGCTTCTACGGCTTTGCCGCCCATGAGCTTCTGGACGAGTCCCATCCCAATCTGGACATGCGCCTGGATCCCAAGAGCGACTGGGCCGTGCGCCATCTGCACCTGTTTCCCGTGGAGGTGAACAATGTCGAATACGAGATTCTGCTGCGGGTGCCTGGCATCGGCGTGCGCTCTGCCCGGCGCATCCTCGTTGCCAGGCGTCATGCCCGGCTTGGGGAGGCGGAGCTGAAGACGCTGGGGGTGGTTATCAAGCGGGCGCGTTATTTTCTGACCGCGGGCGGGCGCTACCTGGGGGGCATCCGCCTGGATGGGGCCGGACTGGTGGCACGGCTTTTGGCGCCGGAGAGGCGGCCGGCGCGGCTGGACCAGCTGGAGCTGTTTCCGGCGCCCGCCGATGCCTCGGCTCTGACCGGGGAGTTATGATGAAATGCTACCGCTATGACGGGAGCTTCGAAGGGTTTATCTGCGCCTTGGCGGAGTGCCTTGAATCGGGACGTGGGCAAGGGGAATTCCTGCGGCCGGGGGCTGAAGGAGAGGTTGGGCTGTTTGAGGAAGAGGCCTGCGCCATAACCACGGAGAGGGAGACCGCGCTCCGGTTCCGTGCGAGGTTCGTGGCAACGGTCTCGCGGGAGGCCTTTGCCACGCTGCGCCATGCCTTTCACAGCGAGGCGGCAGGGGTTGAGGAGTTGTTGCTTCGCTATGTGGCGGTGGGAATGGCACAGGGAAGGCGCGTGCAGGATATGCTGGCCCTGGAGCCGGTCTGTTCGGTACACCGCCTCGCCCGCAAGGTCGCCCACGAGGCCCACCGTTTTACCGGGTTTGTGCGTTTCCAGGAGGTGGCATGGCCCGCCGGGGAGAGGTCGGAGATGGAACAGGACCAAGGGTCAGGCAGACCGGCTGTTTCGCTCCTGTATGCACGGATAGAGCCTGAGGCCGACATCCTCCCCTTCATCGCCCCCCACTTCAAGGCGCGACTGGGGGATCGCCCGTGGATGATCCACGACCTGGGCCGCTCGTCCCTGGCCCTGTGCGACCAAGGGACATGGCGCCTGGTCAGGGGCGTTTCCCTGGCCAGCCAGCCCGGCCTTACCGCCGACGAGGAGTTGTGCGGCAGCCTGTGGCGTTCCTATTTCCAGCGCCTGGCCATCCCCGAGCGCCATAATCCACAGCTTCAGCAGAAGTTGGTGCCGTTGCGTTTTCGCGCTCACATGACGGAGTTTGACAAAGTAGAATGAATTGACCTGATCACTGCCTGAACTGCAACATAAAGAGCGCCCTGCAATAATCCGGCAGAGCGGCGCGATCAGGGTCGGAAAGCGCGTTCCACGGCCGGGGGCTGCGGAAACCCCGCAGGAAAGCCTTAGCCTGCCTGCCGAGGACCGGGTTGGCAACGCCCAGGCGCGGTGCGATGGGCGCTGCTCCCAGGCTAAAGGGCGTGACGACGCGGGAAAGGCAGGGGTTGAGCATGACGTTTGAGCCGTCGTTTTCACGGCAGGGCCCGCTGACGTCGCGGCCGGCATAGAGGATGAAGTTGCCGGGGGAGCGCCGTGCAGCCTCCATGGCCGTGAGCCGTTCCACCTCCTCATCGACTGTCTCCAGAGCGCCTTGGTGGGCAAACAGCAAAGGCTCAAGGCCGCTCCGGCGGACCAGTTCCAGCAGGCCGCCCACCAGGAAAGTATGGACCCTGGGGTGCAGCAGGGCGTCAGCCAGCCCGCTGTCATAGGCAGCCTCGTCCGTTGCTTCGGCGAAGCGACGCAGGCGCGAACCGGGTCTGGCGCGTGCGATCATCCCCCGTGCCGCTGTCGGGTCCGCCACCCCGAGCATTCGGAAGGCGCGGCGGATTGATTCCTCTTCGCGGCGGGCGTAGCGGCTGTAGACCATAAGCCGCAGAATCCCTCCAGGTGCGAGGCGACCCGCCAGGGCCTTGAGGCCGGCCAGGGGATCATCGAGATGATGGAGCACCCCGTAGGCATCGATCAGGCCGAAGGGGTCTTCAGTCAAGGAGGCGTCAAGCAGATCGCCCCGCCGAAAGCGGACATTGGTGCGGCCGTGAAGCAGGCAGTGCAGGCGGGCGCGCCGGATGGTACGGGCGGAAAGGTCAAGTGCGGTTATCGGGATATCGGGATTGGCCAGGCTAAAGGGGTATGGGGAGAAACTGCCGCAACCGGCGATCAGCAGGCGTTGTGCATCATGAGGCGGCAGGGTGCCGTTGAAGCGGGTCCACAGGGCGGTCAGGTTGAGGGCGTAGGTATCGCAGCGGCGCACCGAGGCCAATAACGGGTACCTGGGGTAGGGGTAGAGCTCGTAATGCTTGCGTACGTCGTCGGGCATGGCCTACTCTAGCAACTCCCGGCGCTTCTGGCAAGCAGGCCGTTGAAAGAGCCCGGACGCTGCCGGGTCGGCTTCGAAGGGTGGTTTCCGGTTCCACCATGGCGACGATCTCTTCAATCATGGGAATCAAATGCTAGTGATTTTCAATTTATTACTGAAAATGTTCTTCCTGTGGAGTGATGAATTCTGAGCGGATTATCCACCCAAAACGCTCTTGACCACTTCTCTCAACCGGTCAAAGTTATAGGGCTTGCTGATCAGTCCGGATATGTCTTCTTTGGCAATCCTTGTTGTAACTTCGTTATCCCCGAAACCGCTGGAAACAATGATCGGTAACCTCGGATCTAATTGTTTCAGCTCGCGGAACAGCGTATATCCATCCATGATAGGCATACCCATGTCCGTTACCACGAGGGTGATGCCGGAGGCATTTTCCCGGTATCGTGCCAACGCTTCCTTGCCATTGGATGCTTCAATAACGGTAAAACCCAGCATAACCAATAGGGCATTTGCGATTGATCTGACCATCTCTTCGTCTTCTACCAGCAATACCGTACCGCTGCCGTGCCATGGTGCTACAGCATCGGTTTCAATATGAGATTCGGCATCAGCATGGCCACATGGCAGATATACCTTGAAGGTTGTTCCTTGGCCCACTTGGCTGAATAGTTGAAGTGCGCCCTGATGCGCAGCAATAATGCCGAGCACAGCCGACATTCCAAGACCCCGGCCGGTGAATTTGGTGGTATAGAAAGGCTCGAAGATCCGCCATTTTGTCTCCTCATCCATGCCGCATCCCGTATCAGTAACTTCTAGAAAGACATAATTTCCACTCGGGATTTCCTTGCCGTGATAATCTTTCTCCTGACCAATCTTTAATCGGGTATTTACCAGAGATACGTGTATTTCTCCCTGCGTTTCGCCTATTGCCTCAGATGCGTTGAGGACCAAGTTCATGACGATCTGCCTGATCTGACTGGCATCGCCATGAATATAGGGAAAATCGGCTTGCAGGTCCGGATTTATGATGACGTTCTGGGGTAAAGTCGCTTTCAACATGGTGATCATTTCATCCACCAATATCCAGAGATTAACCTGACTCCTCGTGAGTTGAGCTTTCCCCGCATAGGTGAGCATCTGGCGGCAGAGTGCCGCAGCACGGTCTGTCGCCTTTTCAATCTCCTGGATATAGCTAGCGGTATTTTCAGTGTCCATTTTTGCCAGAGAGCAATTGCCCATGATAATGGCCAGGATGTTGTTGAAGTCATGGGCTATGCCGCCAGCCAATACGCCTAAACTTTCCATTTTTTGTGCCTGCTGGAATTGTTGTTCGAGCAGCAGTTTTTCTTCTTCGGCATTTTTGCGCGCTGTGACATCCCGTGCCGCGGCAAAAAGAAGCGTCTGATCTATCGCTGGAACCGACACCCATTCAAACCATCGATATGAGCCATCTTTGCAGCGGCACCGGTTAATGATATTAACAGTATGTTTACCAGCAAGATGCTTTTGAACCTCAGCCCATGTTGCAGCCTGGTCATCCGGATGAATTAAGTAAAGGAGAGGCAATTTCAATAGTTCATCACGGGAAAAGCCAAGGACACCCTCCCAGGCTTTGTTTATCTTCTTGAAGTGACCGTCCGTTGTGGCGATACAGACCATGTCGGGGACAAGATCAAAAAAGAGATTGAGTTCATTTTCTGCGCGTTTTCGCTCGGTAATGTCTTGCAGGAAGACCACAAATTGTCCCGCGTCGACAGGACGGTACTGGACGTTGACTTCAACTTCGAATACGCTGCCATCTTTGCGGCGATGCAGGGACTCGAAGCGGTCAAACCCATGCTCCTTGATCTTGTGTATGCGTAAAGCCGTTTCTTCAGCATTTTCTTTGGCTTCGACATCCGTAACGCCCATGCCCAGCAATTCCTGCATATTGTAGCCGCTCATGCGACAATAGGCGTCATTAACCTCCACAAAGCGGCCTGCCGTATCCAGCAGCCAGAATCCGTCCATTGCGGTCTGAATGATGGCCCGGTGTCTGTCTTCACCTTTGCGTCGTTCGTTTTCGGTATGCCGTCGTTCGGTGACGTCCGAGGCCATAAACAAGAGATAAGGCTTGTTTTCTACAACGAATCGTGAAAAGAAACTTTCTATGATGAGAGTTTTACCGAATGATGAATGCACTTCTGTTTCGTGCCGTCGTGTAATTCCATCAACAAGTGTCAATTCAGCCAATTTGTCAAGCCCAGCATCATGCCAGGACGAAATTGATCTGAAGTTCTTTTGAAGCACCTGCTCGATGGTGCCGCCGATCATGTCCGCAAAGGCCTGGTTTACATGAACGCAGTTACCGCTGTCACCTTCATAGACAATCACTCCTGCGGGTGAGTTGGCCAGGAGCGTTTCGATGAAAATAAGAGAACGCTCCTGCAGTTTCTCGGCTTTTTTGCGGATGTCAACCTCAGCCGCCAATTCTTGTTGCTCGTTGCGCAGGGCAGTCACCATTAACGCGAGGCCGATGGCTGTAGCAAGAAACGCAAATAGCGCGAAACCGTACGGGGCATACCAGGTCATTCGGGTAAAAGGATAGGATGCGGTGCTTGCACCCTGGATCCACATCATAATGGCCAGGACAAATAGATCACCATGATATTTCTTCCGGTAAAGACCCCAGACATGACGACCGGAGAGGACAAAAATCAGTGTCCCGGCAAAATGAGGTGGTATGGAAAGCCAGGAAAAGGGAATTGCGAGGATTCTGCCGAATATCGTCCACAATATCAGTAATACCGGCAAAACGAGAAACATGAGCCGAAATGGTTTGGGTTGGACATATGCTCGGATACCAAACCAGAAACACGAGATCAAACCGATATATAATACATCGCCCACCGTTGCGAACCATGCGAACCCGTTAATTACCAGCAATTGGCTGACTAGACGCAGGCCATTGAAACCATAGGCCGCAGCCAGCAACTTGTATGAGTTTGCCGACTCAATTGAATGCTTGCCTCTCGACAAACCGGAAAGAAAAGCACAAATGAGAAAGGACATTACACTGCTTATTGCAATGGCGGTTGTGAGCGAAAACCCTGTCATAATACTCCACCAAGAAACATGATCCCGCCCGTTACGGTGGGCAGTGAGTCAAGCTGCTTTCAAAGTTTCAAAAGCTTCCGGAATGTAACAGTCAAAAATGTGATGCTAGGTGTGATTCGTGTAATCTGACATTTTGGCATCTGTCTTCAAGCATATGCTTAAGTACTGATTGAGTTGCGATTCATAGCCCATGATCGGCATGGCCCACTTTTTTCTATATTTTTAATGCCGGATAATCAGCAAGAACATTGGATTCGTTGCTAGAGGAGCGCCGTTTTCGTTACTTGGCGGAGGGAAATTTTCTGCGATTTGATGGCGTTATTCATGAAGTTTGCTATAATAGAAACCCTAATAGAAACCCTCTTTCCCGATGCATGAATCGTCATGAAAAAGCCCCTCCGCTTTGAAGGGGCTTTTTTTGTTTCTACTTACTTATCGTGGCATTCTCGATGAGAACGTTGTAACGGTAGCCGTATCCGAAGTCACGGTCCTTGGCCACCGTACCCTTGACCGTAACCACGTCATCCAGGTTGGGTTTTGCCGTGGTTGTGCACACCAGGTTATGGGTGCCCTTGGCCTGAGAGCCGCTGCCATCCTGGATATGTACCCAGACTCTCTTCATGATTCCGGAGGTCACCTTGACGATCTTGCCCCGGACAACGACCTTCTTCTTGTCGAGCCTGGCGCTGTTGCGGTAGATCTCGGCAATGGTATAGGCATTGGGACCGCTGGCCTTATTGATAGAAATCCGTTTTTCCTTGGGCATGACGGCAACCTTGCTTCCCATGGGAGCGGGTTGCTGTTGTGGAGGAGCTGCCGCTTTTGGAGCAGCCGCTGGAGCTGCCTTTGCCGGGTTGCTTGCAGTGGTTTTCCCCGGTTGCTGGACAATGCCGTTGGAGAAGACGATGGTGTCGAAGGTGCGCTTGAGGGTCTTGCTTTCGAAGTTCTTCATGACAAGACCTTCTTTGAAACTCAGGTGATCTCCGACATTGATCCTGGCTGCCGTCACGGCCAACCAGAGCTTTTCGCCGTTGTCTCTTTGCAGGTAGACATAGCTGTAGCCGCCGCTGTTCATGGATTGCACCACCTTGCCGGTGATGGACTCCGATTTCTGGTGGGTCGTCGATTGAGTCGGATAGTCGATCTTCGGGTGACCGGCCGGCACGTTTGGCGTATTTGGCGTGTTTGGCGTGTTTGTTGCGGCAAGGGAAACGGAGGCAATGCTGCAAAGTACGATGAACGCAAGGGGCAGGAGGCGGCTCTTTTTCATGTTACCCTCATTTTTGAATTTACCAACTCGATTTTTTTGATACTATCACAAAAGCCCGACAACACGCAGCTCAAAAAAAAGGGGACAGAAACTATGCAGCGCAGAGCGGTCGTTCTTTACAGCAGCGGTCTGGATTCAACCACCTGTCTGGCCATGGCCCGGTCAGAAGGGTTTTCGATCCATGCCATCAGCTTTTCCTACGGCCAGCGGCACAGCCATGAATTGGAGGTGGCCAAGACCAATGCCGTGCGGATGGGCGCAGCCGAACACATGGTGGTGGATTTCGACCTGGGCCTGATGGGAGGAAGCGCACTGACGGCTGATATCGCCGTGCCCAAGGAGGGGGTGGGGAGCGGCATCCCGGTCACCTACGTGCCGGCCCGCAACACCATATTTCTCTCATTCGCCCTCGGATGGGCCGAAGTATTGGGGGCCTTCGACATTTTCATCGGCGTCAACGCCCTCGATTACTCCGGCTATCCTGACTGCCGGCCCGCCTATATCGCGGCTTTCGAGACCATGGCAAACCTGGCCACCAAGGCCGGCGTGGAAGGGTCGGGCCATTTTCGCATCCATACACCGCTCATCGACCTGACCAAGGCCGAGATCATAAAAAAGGGGGTCGAACTGGGGGTCGATTACGGGCTGACCCATTCCTGTTACGATCCGACGCCGGAAGGGCTTTCCTGCGGGCAATGCGATTCCTGCCGTCTGCGGTTGAAGGGGTTTGCCGAGGCAGGGCTGGAGGATCCGCTCAGGTATGTGAACAGGTAGGGATTTTGGAGCTAGCGAGGTTGGTCATATAAAACGGAGGATGGCTGCCACCCCCCTTTAGGCCTGAGGGGTCTCCTCAACAGCCGGGGGCAGGGGGCGGCTGAGCCACCTCCCTGCCTCCAACCGAGAAGATATTCCCTGTGCTAGCTCTGGGCTGCCTGAACCGCCGTGATGGCGGTAACGTTGACGATATCGTCTACGGAACAGCCGCGGGAGAGGTCGTTGACCGGCTTGGCCAGGCCCTGGATGATCGGGCCGACCGCCTCGGCGCCGGCTACCCGCTCCACCAGCTTGTAGGCGATGTTGCCGGCGTCCAGGTCCGGGAAGACCAGCACGTTGGCCTTGCCGGCCACGGAGCTTCCGGGGGCTTTTTTCTCGCCGACCTTGGGAAGCAGGGCGGCGTCAGCCTGGAGTTCGCCGTCGATCTGCATGTCCGGTTTTATCTGCCGGGCGATCTCCAGCGCCTTGAGCACCTTGTCGCAGTCCGGGTGGCTGGCGCTCCCCTTGGTGGAGAAGGAGAGGAGGGCCACGCGGGCGTCCACGTCCAGAAAGGCCTTGCAGTTGCCGGCCGTGGCAACGGCGATCTCGGCCAGGGCCTGGGCGTCCGGATTGGGGTTGACGGCACAGTCGGCAAACAGGATGATGCCGTTCTCACCGAAGCTCGCTGTCTTGGTAACCATAAGGAAAAAGGAGGAGACGGTCTTGATGCCCTTGGCCGGACCAACGGTCTGAAAGGCGGCTTTGAGTACGTTGCCTGTGGTGCCGGTGGCGCCGGCAACCTGGCCCCCGGCGTCGCCGTTACGCACCATCATGCCGGCGTAGTACAGGTTGTCCGGTGCGGTCAGGAGGGTGCGGGCCTCTTCGGGGGTCATGCCTTTGGCCTTGCGCAGCTCGACGAAATCGGCCACGTACTGTTCCAGTTTGGGGGAGCCGGCCGGGTTAAGCAGCTCTACCCCAGCCAGGTTTACCCCCTTGGCGGCGGCTTCGGCTTGGATTTTGGCCGGATCGCCCAGGATGACGATCCTTGCCAGATCCTCTTTGACAATCTTCTCAGCTGCGAACAGCATCCGCTCATCGTAGCTCTCCGGCAGTACCACGGTCTGACGGTTCTTCCTGGCCTTCTCCTTGATCTGGTCGACAAGATGCATGAGTAATAACCTCCCTGGCTAAGAATAAAACAAGGGTATATCTATAGTCGAAACCGTGGCGGCGGTCAAACAAAAAAGCCTGATTATCAGCCTTTTAATAGGGTTTAAAATTTTAAAACCAGATTTAAAATTCGACCCCCATCGCATCGGCAACGGTATGGATATCCTTGTCTCCCCGACCCGACAGGCAGACCACGATAGTCTTGTCTTTTGACAGGCGCGGGGCCAGCTTCAGGATATGGGCGATGGCATGGGAAGACTCCAGAGCCGGCATGATCCCCTCCTCCCTGGTCAGCACGCTGAATCCTTCCAGCGCCTCATCGTCGGTGATGGAGACATACTCGGCACGCAGGGTCTCTTTTAGCCAGGAATGCTCCGGCCCCACGCCGGGGTAGTCGAGGCCGGCCGAGATGGAATGAGCCGGGGTGATCTGGCCGTGCTCGTCCTGAAGCAGGTAAGTCTTGTTGCCGTGCAGGATGCCGGGCAAACCGGCGCAGAGGGCGGCCGAGTGCTTGCCGCTGTCTATGCCGTAGCCTGCCGCCTCGACCCCGATCATCTTGACCTTGTGGTTCTTCAGGAATGGGTAGAACAGGCCCATGGCGTTACTGCCGCCGCCGACGCAGGCCACCAGGTAATCAGGCAGGCGCCCTTCGGCTTTCATGTGCTGTTTTCTCACCTCGTTGCCGATGACCGACTGGAAGTCACGCACCATCATGGGGTAGGGGTGAGGCCCGGCCACGGTGCCGATAACATAGAAGGTGTCCCGGATCGTGGTCACCCAGTTGCGCATGGCCTCGTTCATGGCGTCCTTGAGGGTCGCCGTGCCGGCTGTGACCGGAGTGACCGTGGCCCCAAGAAGACGCATGCGGAAGACGTTCAGGGCCTGGCGCCGGGTGTCCTCCTCGCCCATGAACACCTCGCACTCCATCCCGAACAGAGCGGCGATGGTGGCGGTGGCCACGCCGTGCTGGCCCGCCCCTGTCTCGGCGATGACCCGTTTCTTGCCCATCCGTTTGGCCAGAAGCCCCTGGCCGATGGTGTTGTTCACCTTGTGGGCGCCGGTATGGTTCAAGTCCTCGCGCTTGAGGTATATCTTGGCGCCACACAGTTTTTTGGTCAGTTTTTCGGCATAGTAGAGCGGATTGGGACGTCCTACGTACTGGCGCAGGTAGTATGCGAACTCTTCCTTGAACTCCCGGTCGCGTCGGTAGTGTTCGTAGGCCTTTTCCAGCTCCAGGAGCGCCGGCATGAGCGTCTCTGGAACGTAGCGTCCGCCGAATGCGCCAAAGTGTCCGTTTTTATCTGGGAATTTCATTGTTGCCACCTAATTAGTGAGTTTGAATATAATCGCGTTGCTATGGGCCACCCGATGCCGGGTGGTGTCGTAGCGGCAGATGGAGTCAAGGGCAAAGCCCGGGACGGCTGAAACAGTTGAAGAGAAGCGAGCCTCCCCCGAGCAGTCGCTGGTCTTGCTGTTGCAATGACGATATGCCCTGATTGTTGAAAAAACTATTAGTGCCGTTAACTGCCTGTTATGTCTCGGCTGTTTCGTTCAGTGCGCTTGGCAACGTTTTTCAACAACCTGCTAATGGTGCGAGATCTCCTGGTTTGACGGCGCAGGCACACGGTCAAGAGCGCTTTTGGCGTTGGAGATGAAATCAACGAGCCGGCGGACGTCCTTCTTCCCCGGCCCGGATTCTACGCCGCTGGAAACGTCCACGCCGTAGGGGCACACCTTGCGGACAGCCTCAGCCACATTCTCCGGCGTCAGCCCGCCGGCCAGGATGATGCGGTTGGACTGGGACGCGCAGGCGGCAATCTCCCAGTTAAACGTCTGACCGGTGCCGCCGTGGGCCGCAGGCGACCATGCATCGAGCAGAAACGAGGCAACCCGGTAATCCCGCATCGGTTCTAGGGAGGTTATGTCCTTCACGCGGAAGGTCTTGATGACGCGGCGTCTGACCGAGTCGCAGTACCCCGGTTTTTCCACACCGTGAAGCTGGACCAGGTCGAGGCCGCACTGATCGGCGGTCGCATTCACCATGTCCAGGGGTTCATCGACGAACAGGCCGATGATCTGCACGAAGGGAGGCAGGTGGCGGATTATTGCGGCGGCCTGTTCGGGGAACACGTGACGGGGAGAGTTGGGGTGAAAGACAAAGCCCAAGGCATCGGCCCCGGCGTCGATAGCCGCCATGGCGTCCTCCAGGTTGGTTATGCCGCAGATCTTTACCTTTATCATAGTGTTATACCCGGATATTCTGAAAGTAAATAAAACGGTGGTAAAAAGTCCCCCCGCACCTTGCAGGAGGGGAGGTTAAAACGTGCGGATTGCAGCAGCACTGTGCTGAACTGGTACTTTTCCGTGGTTACAGATTTACCTGCGGGAGCCGCTCCAGCGCCTCGCGGATCTTCTGTTCGGGATACTCGTAGTCCTCCAACCCGCCGGAGAGGTAGGCGTCGTAGGCGCCCATGTCCAGTTGGCCGTGGCCGGAAAGGCCGAAGAGTATGGTTTTTTCCTTACCCTCTTCCTTGGCCATCACCGCCTCGTCAATGGCGGCCCGCACGGCGTGAGACGATTCCGGGGCCGGGACTATTCCCTCGCTGCGGGCGAAGAGCAGGGCGCCTTCGAAACACGCATTCTGCTTGTATGACTTGGCCTCGATCTGTCCGGCGTGATGCAGCTGCGAGACCAGGGGGGATTCGCCGTGGTAACGCAGCCCGCCGGCATGGATGCCGGGCGGCATGAAGTCGTGCCCCAAGGTGTACATCATGGCAATGGGCGCCATTTTGGCGGTATCCCCGTAGTCGAAGGCATAGATCCCCTTGGTCAGGGTCGGACATGAGGCCGGTTCCACGGCAAGGCAGCGCACATTCTTGCCGGCGGCCCTGTCGGCGATAAAGGGAAAGGCCAGACCGGCGAAGTTGGAGCCGCCGCCGCAGCAGGCGATGACCACGTCCGGGTAGTCGCCGGCAATCTTCATCTGCTCCCGTGCCTCCTGGCCGATCACGGTCTGGTGCAGGCAGACGTGGTTGAGCACGCTCCCCAGGGCATAGTTGGTGTCGCTATGGGTGGCGGCGTCCTCCACCGCCTCGGAGATGGCTATCCCCAGGGAGCCAGGGCAATCGGGGTCGTGGGCCAGGATCGCCCGTCCCGCATTGGTGAATTCCGAGGGGGAGGGGATGACCTGGGCGCCCCACAACTGCATCATGCTCTTGCGGTAAGGCTTTTGGGTGCAGGAGACCTTGACCATGTAGACCGTGCACTCAAGGCCGAACAGGGAGCAGGCCAAGGCCAAAGAGCTGCCCCATTGGCCGGCGCCGGTCTCGGTGGCCAGGCGGCGGATGCCGGCCTGCTTGTTGTACCACGCCTGGGGGATCGCCGAATTGGGCTTGTGGGAGCCGGCCGGAGAGACCCCTTCGAACTTGTAGTAGATCTTGGCGGGGGTGCCGAGCGCCTTTTCCAGCCGATGGGCGCGATAGAGCGGCGATGGCCTCCAGAGTTTGTAGATATCCCGCACCTCGTCCGGTATGTCGATCCAGCGGTTGGGGGACATCTCCTGCTCGATCAGCGCCATGGGGAAGATGGCCAGCATGTCGTCCGGAGTGAGCGGTTTGAGGGTCTGCGGGTTGATGACCGGCGCCAGGGGACCCGGCATGTCGGGAATGATATTGTACCACTGACGGGGGATCTGGTCTTCGCTGAGGAGAATCTTGGTATTCATCTGGTCACTCCTGAATGGAAGTTAGCTCTAGGCCTTGCAAAAAAACCTTTAATCCCTCACTCCAAATTATCCTCGATACGGATGAATGCGGTCTTCTGGCTGATATCGTCGAAACGGTCAATCTCCGCAAGGGCGTCCTGTACGGCACCTTCCCGTGCCTCGTGGGTCATGATCACGATCGGAACCGGCGACTCGTCGTCTACTTGGTGCGAGGTTTGTACCATGGATTCGATGCTGATGCCGTGCTTGCCGAGGGAGCCTGCGATGGCTGCCAGCACCCCCGGTTTGTCCAAGGCGCTGAACCGGAGCATGTACTTGCTGCGGATCTCCGACATGGGCTTGAGCGGCAGCGTGACGATCCGGTCATCCATGAAGCCCAGCGGCGCCATTCTGCGTCCGGCTCCGGCCAGCATGCTGCGGGAGAGCCCGATCAGGTCGCCGACAATGGCGCTGGCGGTCGGGTTCTGGCCGGCGCCCCGGCCGTAGAACATCACCGGGCCGACGAAATCGCCGCTCAGCCGGATGGCGTTGAACACGCCGTTAACCTCGGACAGCGGGTTGTGCAGAGGGATCATGGTCGGGTGGACACGGGCCTCCACCTGGCCTTCGGTCAGCTTGCCGATGGCCAGAAGCTTGATGCGGTAGCCGAACTCGCTGGCGAACTTGACGTCCAGGCCGCTGATGGAGGAGATCCCCTCGGTATAGATGCTGTTGAAGTCGATGCGGGTGCCAAAGCAGAGAGAGACCAGGATGGCAAGCTTGTGGGCCGTATCCACCCCCTCGATGTCAAATGTCGGGTCGGGCTCTGCGTAGCCCAGCTCCTGGGCCGCCGTGAGCACGTCGGCGAAATTTGCTCCCTCCTGGGTCATGCGGGTCAGGATGTAGTTGCAGGTGCCGTTCATGATGCCGAACACCGAACCGATGCGGTTGGCAGCCAGATTACCCTTGATGGAGGTCAGCACCGGGATGCCGCCTCCCACCGAAGCCTCGAACTGCACCTCGACACCCTTGCGGGCGGCGGCGGAGAAAATCTCGTCCCCATGCAGGGCCAGGAGCGCCTTGTTGGCGGTCACGATATGCTTTCCCTTTTCGATGGCCTTGAGCACAAAGCTCTTGGCAGGCTCGTATCCCCCCACCAATTCTATGACCACCGAGATTTCCGGGTCGTCGAAGATAGCGTTGACGTCGGTGGTCAGGCAGGCTGGATTGACTGTGACGCCACGGTCGCTGGTGATATCCAGGTCCGCAATCCTTTGCAGCACGATGCCCGCCCCGACCTTGCTACGGATGACGTCCGAGTTCTGCTGGAGCAGCTTTACCACCCCTGCCCCGATATTGCCGTATCCTATCAGACCTACCTTGATATCGTTCATTGAATGACCTCTTTTATTATTCAGCCGGAGAGAAGCGGAGACACAGGGAAAATCATGGGATCTGTTCCAGGCGTAACGAGTTCCCTTTCCCTGCGGACCCTCCGGGATCTGATTTTCAGTCTTCCGCCGGTTCCTCGGTTTTGGCGCATGACTCGATCTCGTCCAGGATGCCGTTCACGAAAGCTGGAGAATCCTTGTCGCCGAATCGGCGCGAGATCTCGATGGCCTCGTTGATAGTGACCTTCTTGGGGATGTCGTTCCTGAACATGAGTTCGTATGAAGCCATGCGCATGACGTTCAGGTCCACTCGCGGCATGCGGGCCAGGGCCCAGTTCCTGGAGCGGGCCTTGATGGCCGTGTCGATGGCCTCCCGGTGCTCCTGAACCCCCACCACAAGCCCCTCGGCAAACTGCCTTGTCGCGGCGGGGATGTCGCTCATCTCCTCGCGGAAGGTTTGCAGGGTTTCGCGCAGGCCTGAACCAGGGTTGGCGTCAAGGGCATAGAGTATCTGCAACGCCAGCTCGCGTGCTTCGCGCCGAAGGCCCATTATTTGAGGGCCTTTAAAAGGTTGGCGGTCTCGATGGCGCCAGCGGCAGCCTCGAACCCCTTGTTGCCGGCCTTGGTACCTGCCCGCTCCACTGCCTGTTCGATGGTGTCGGTGGTCAGAACGCCGAAGATGACCGGCACGCCGCTCTCCAGGGATACCATGGCCACGCCTTTGGATACCTCGGCCGAGACGAAATCGAAATGGGGGGTTGAGCCGCGGATCACCGCGCCCAGACAGATCACGGCATCGTATTTACCGGCCTGTGCCAGCTTCTTGGCGGCCAACGGGATCTCGAAAGCGCCAGGCACGCGGGCGACGTGGATGTCCAGGTCAACGGCACCGTGGCGGATCAGCGAATCCAAGGCTCCTTCCAGCAGGCGTTCGGAGATGAAACTGTTGAAACGGGCAACAACGATACCAAACTTCAGGCCCTTGGCATCAAGGTTGCCTTCAAAGAATTGCGGCATGGAGATCTCCTTTTGCAAGCTGTTGAAAATATCCCAAGTGTTGTTCAACAACCGAGGTTTATAGCGTAAAGAAGCCGGAATGCTATCATATTTTTTTGTGACTAGGGAGAAAAAAGTGCACTCAGGGCTGTTGTTGAGGGCCGCGGAAGGCTATGGTCCCGTTGTAGTCGGCCACCAGGAAGCGGGGCGCGAGGTTCGGGGCATGTTGTCGGGCCGCAGCCAAGGCATGGTTGCAGACCATCTCCAGCAGGGCAGGGTCGAAGTTGGAGGCGATGACGATCTCCCTGGCGGTGTTGGCCGGTGCGATGGCCTTTGTTATGGCTGCGGGAAGCCCCGCCTCAACGGACCAGTCCAGGAGGCGGGACAGGTCCAGCTCCGAGGCGGCGGCATGGGTGTTCTCGTGGCCGCAGGCGATCTTGAGCAACTTGGCGAACTGGCAGGCGACGAGCGGCTGGGGAAAGCCCCGCTGGGCACAGGAACGCAAGGAGTACCCCACGTGGTCCCCCATCATGACGAAAGCCTCGTCCGGGAGCAGCACCCGCTCCCCGATTACGGGATGGGCGGCTGCATGGCTGAAGTGGCGCTGGGCTGCAAGCTCGCTGGTGCGGCCGGTTGAAAGGACAACGTTCCCGCAACCGCAGGCGCGGGCCACATCCAGGGCGGTATCGATGGTGTCGGTCCAGGCCTTGGCCGAGAGGGGGCGCACGATGCCGGTAGTGCCGAGGATCGAAAGGCCCCCCTGAATGCCGAGACGCGAATTGAGCGTTCTCTGCGCCCTCAGCTCGCCGTCCGGGATGCTTATGGTGACGTGGATCGTGAATGGTGAATGGTGAATGGTGAAAGGTGCGTTGTTAATAGCTTCGCGGACCGCTTGCTCTATCATGCGACGAGGAACCGGATTGATGGCCCAGTCCCCAGGCGCTACGGCCAAACCTGGTTTGGTGACCTTGCCTACGCCGGTGCCACCTTCGATGATGATGTCGCTTCCAGCCGTGGGGTGGTAGGGGAGGGGGGTGATCCTTTCTACCCTGGCATGCAGTTCGGCCCCGTTGGTCACGTCCGGGTCGTCGCCCGCATCCTTTACCACGAAGCAGGATGCCGCGTCGGCAGTGAAGCTCTGTCCATGGAGCGCGAATGTGGCGGAGATCCCGGCGGGCAACTCTAAGGCTACCTCGCAAATCTTTGTCTGGCTGGCGAGCATCAGGGCCGCGCCCTTGGCCGCCGCCGCGGCGCAGGCACCGGTGGTATAGCCGTGTCGCAGGGCCTTTTTCATCTATGCCCCGGCAGCAATGATCGCCAGCGCGTTCATCACCGCAGCCGCCACGTTGGAGCCGCCTTTGCGCCCCATGTTGGTGATGAAGGGGATGGAGCCGTCCGTGGCAGCCAGGGCGTTCTTGCTCTCCTCGGCCCCCACGAAACCGACCGGCAGCCCGATGATCAGAGCCGGCTGCGCCGCGCCTTCGCTGATGAGCCGCAGCAGCTCGAACAGGGCCGTGGGGGCGTTGCCGATGACGAAGATGCGGTTGTCCGGGGAGGCAACAGCCTTGCGCATGGCCGCAATGGAGCGGGTGACCCCGGCGCGCCTGGCAGCCTCGGCCACGTCCGGGTCGGCCACGTGGCAGACGGCACGGCAGCCGAAGGTGGCAAGGCGTCCCTTGCTGATGCCGGACAGGGCCATGGTGGTGTCGGTGACGATGGCGCTGCCGCTTCTGAGGGCAGCCACCGCCTTTTCCATCACGCCGTCGGAGAATACCATGGAGCCGGCATATTCGAAATCGGCGCTGGTGTGGATGCTTCGTCGCACCACCTGCCACTCGGCCTCAGGCCAGCCGTGGTCACCGGCCTCCATGTCTATGATGCGGAACGATTCTGCCTCGATCTCCTCCGGTTTCATGGTTAAGGAGTCCATCAGCGCCACCCCAAAAGGTCCAGCGCCTCGTTGATCCGCTCGCTCTCCACCTCGGCCAGTTTGCGGTGCACCCCCAGGTGCGCGCCCATCTCCAGGACCAGGCCGGGATGGCGTTTCTGGGCCGCGGCGATCTCCTTGGGCAGGTCGTGCAGCACGTGGGCGCCCATGAAGAGGAAATAGGGCATCAGCAGGATACGCCCGGCTCCCCGGGTCACGCAGGTATCGATGCCGTGCTGGATGTTGGGTTCGTGCATTTCGCGGAACGCGACCTCGACGATCTCGAAGCCGGTAATCTCCTGCACAATCTTTGCCACCTCGCGGGCGGCGTCATTCGCCTGTGGGATGCGGCTGCCGTGGGCCATCAGCAGAATTGCGGTTTTCATCGTACCTCGCTTTGTGATGTGAGTGGTGATGCGGGTGGTTTCGTGTAAAGTCGTTTTGTATGACCTGAGAGCGTTGAGCATGCGGGCTAGGTCTACAAATTTTCAGAAATGTCCGAGACTCCCCAGGTTATCGCTAACCAGCGTTCAGCTTCTTCGCACGTCCGCCTGTGTGCGGCGTCCGGCGGTCTTCAACTGGCGATGAATAGGATTGATGCATTTCCGCAATGAGATCGGGATGCCGCTCAACCAGCTTAAGGAGCTTCACCAGCGGGGCAGGGGGTTTGGTTTCGCCCCTCTCGTAGCGCGAAAAAGCAACCTTGCCGATGCCGACGACCGCGGAAAGTTCGGTTTGCGTAAGTTTCAGGCTCTTTCTGATGCGTCGGATATCGGCACTGACATCGCCTTTAACAGTGCGGATAATGGCGGCTTGCGCCTCGACATACCGGCGATAGCTCTCTTCGTCCCATATCCCTTCACCGCAGGCGGTGCAGAAATCCCCTTTCATCGAATGCAGGGTCAGGGATTGCCCCCCATACTCAAGGGTTTCGTCCTGAATCTTCGTCACCATTTCCGGATTGCCGCATGCCGGGCATTTCATTGATGTGCCTCACTTCGCCTTGAACTGAATGACCGGAGGTCGGCCATCCGTGTAGGCTGTAATCTTGATATAAACGAGGATACCCTCTTCCGTTACACCGTGATACACGTCCTGCCACTCCCTGTGGTCCCCATGGGTGGTCATTGATTTGTAAAAGTCACGGCGGGAAAGGTCAAGAACTACCCCGCGCATTTCCGGTTCGGTCAACCCAAGCTCAAGGGCGCCGCGTAAGGCGGTTGCCGTGAAAGGGCGGCTTGCAGGATCGGCAACGACAGCCTGTACTTCGGTCAAGGGATAGTGGGGAGTGCGTTTTTCCATGCAATCTAATAATATCCAATATGATATAATTAGTCAAATTGATAAATTGGTGTAGGTGTTCAAGCCTTCCGCTCCCGGTCATAGGGGCTGATGACGTTCGTGCATTCCTTGCAGCGATAATAGTACCGATCCTTTCTGAGGACCGTGTACAGGCCGAAAGCAAACAAAAGGAGCCAGTCCATCACGCCGACAACCCAGCCGAAGTACCAGCCTGTTGCCAGGCCGACCACAAAGCCGGCTATGAGTAAGCGCACTCCGTATCTTCTACGATCCGAGAGAGGGATTGTTTCACCGCAAAAGCCGCATGGAACGAATGTGGAGAAGTCCGTGGTCATTACTCATCCCGCTTGTGGATCATGACGCCGGCTCCGGCTGGATCCAAATCCTTCAGTGCTTTCCATGGCCCGCTCAGCGGCTCATCCACCGGGGTCTCGCCCAGACGCTGCATCAGCATTGCAATGAGCCTTGAGGACGGGGCCACGTCGCCGCCGGGCGCGTCCTTTCCGTGGGTTCTGGTAGGGTGCAGCTCGGGGGTGAGCCCCTTGATCGGCAGGCCGGGGTTCATCACCTTTTTGAAACGCTGGGCACGTCCCTCGTTATTGACATAGATGCCCTCCTGCTCCACCCAGGCTGTGGCGGGCAGGAAGACCCCGGCCCGCGCTGCCAGTCCTGTGAGCCGCCAGTCGGCTGCGCCGAGGACGGTAATCCCGTCCGGGAGTTCTAGATCGGCCTCAAAGGAGATGATCCCCTTGATCCGGCCGGCAGCCACCGCTGTTGACAGGGCCACGCCTTGGTGCCTGCGGGCCAGTTCGTTGCAGCCGAAGGCGTTTGGGCCCTCCATGATGAAGGTCAGCTTGGCCGAGCCGGATTGCAGTTGCTGCACGGCATCGAGCACGTTGCGGCTGATGCCGCAGATGATGACCGGCTGCCTGGCCTCTTGCAGCGGCACGTCTGCCAGGGAGGCGACCCGTTCGAATGTGAACGGAAGGGAATGTTTTTTAAAGGGGGGGGACACGGATGATTGTATCTCGTTCTGCGTTCCCACCATATACACCCGCGCTCCGTTCCGCCATGCCTGGCGCACGGCCAGGGCCATCATGGGGGCTTCTTCCGGAAGGTCGCACCCTGCAAGGACCAGCAGGTCGGCACTGCGCACGTCTTTCTGCGAGGCGCTGTTTTCCGCTGTCAGGAGCGAGATCGCCTTGCCGGTCAGTTCGGCCTGTTCCGTGTCGTTGAACAGGCAGAGGGTGCCCGCTCCCAGCATCTCTTTAAAGCGGGCCGCCATGATGTTGCCTGCAAGGTCCATGCGGGGGGAACCCACGATGGCCAGGCTCTCCGGGCCATGCAGCTCCAGGAACTCGCCCATGAGCGTCGCCAGGGCGTCCAGGGCCTCATCCAGACTGACCGGCTTCCCGTCCGCCAAGGCCTGGCGGGGCCGTTCTGGGGCATTGACGCAGGCGTTGGAAAAGCGTCCTTTGTCGCAGATGAACCAACCGTTGACGCTGTCGTTCCTGCGGGCCGTTGTCTTGAGCAGTTCGCGGTAGCGCGCCACGGGAACGGTGTTGCATCCGAGGGAGCAGTGGGGGCAGACCGACGGGGCCATGTCGTAGTCCCAGTAGCGGGCACGGAAGCGGGCGGTCTTGTCGGTGAAGACCCCGGTGGGGCAGATATCCAAAAGGTTGCCGGAGAAAGGGGATTCCAGCGGTCCGTCCTGCTGGCGGCCGAAATAGACCAGGCCGGCACGTCCCATGGCGCCGAAGTCGGTGCCTCCGGCGTATTCCTGGTAGAAGCGGGCGCAGCGGTAGCACTGGATGCAGCGGTTCATCTCATGCTCAATATACTCGCCCAGGTACTGGTTTTTGTAGGTGCGCTTTTTGCCGTCGTAGCGCCGGATGCCGTGGCCTCCGGCGATGGTGAAGTCCTGCAACTGGCACTCGCCCCCTTCGTCGCAAACGGGACAATCGTGGGGGTGGTTGATCATCAGCCATTCGATGACGCTTTTGCGCATGGCCATAGCCTCGTCGTCGGTGGTGGAGACCACCATGCCGTCCTGGACGGGCAGCATGCAGGACATCTGCAATCCTTTGACCGGGCCCTCCAGCATCTTTACGGCGCAGACCCTACAGGCGCCCGCCTTGCCCAGGGCTGCATGCCAGCAGAAATGGGGGATGGGTATATCCACCGACTGGGCAGCTTCGAGCACAGTGGTCCCGTTTGGGACTTCAACCGGTATGTTATCGATGATCAGCTTTGGCATACTGCCTCGATGTTATTAGGTGTTTAGGTTATCGGTTTCTTTTAAGCCCCTGTGGCTCGTGGCAAATCAGTGCTTTCCCAAAGGGCATTTTCCCTCGGCAATATGCTGTTTCACCTCATCATCGAACAGCCTGAGCAGTCCTTCCAACGGTCCCATGGCGCCGGGGGCCAGGGCGCAGAAGGCATAGTTCAGCTTGTGCACGTGTTCTTTCAGGATGTCGATGTCGGCCGCTCTGCCGTGGCCGGCTTCGATCCGCTCCAGGATGTGCTGCACAAAGGGGAGCCCTTCACGGCAGGGGGTGCACCAGCCGCAGGATTCCCGGGCAAAGAAGCGGATCAGGTTGAGGGTGGCAGCCACCATGCAGGTGCTCTCGTCGAAGACCACGACCCCTCCGGTGCCGAGACGCGACCCGGCTGCGGCGACCGGGTCGAAGTCCATGGCTACTGCCCAATGTTCCTTGGTGAAGTAGGGGGTGGACGCGCCGCCGGGGATGCATGCCTTGAAGCTGCTGCCAGGCCGCATGCCGCCGCAGTGGGTGTCGATGATCTCGCCCAGGGGGGTGCCGATGGGAAGCTCTATGCAGATGGGGTAGCGCACGTGGCCGCTTACGCAGAAGAGTTTGGTGCCGGAACCTTCAGGGGTAGCGGCCAGGCCCTTGAACCAGGCCGGCCCGTTCGCCACGATGGCCGGTATGTTGGCAAGGGTCTCCACGTTGTTGACCACCGTGGGCTGTCCCCACAGACCCTTGACGGCCGGAAAGGGGGGCTTCACCCGTGGATTGGCCCTGATCCCCTCCAAAGCGTTTATCAGGGCTGTCTCCTCGCCGCAGATGTAGCGGCCGGCCGACAGGTGCACGTCCAACTCCAGGCTGAAGCCGCTGCCGCATATAGAGCTGCCCAGGAACCCCGCCTTGTGGGCCGAGGTGATGGCGCTGCGCAAGCTAAGGGCGGCCTGCTCATAGCCGCGGCGGATGAAGATGAAGGCGCGCTCCACCCCCAGGGCAAAACTCGTCAGAGCCAACCCCTCCACCAGAAGGTGCGGGTTGTGCTCCAGCAGCACCCGGTCCTTGTAGGTGCCCGGCTCCATCTCGTCGCTGTTGCAGATCAGGTAGCGCGGCCCAGGAAGATTGCGTGGGACGAACGACCACTTCTTGCCGGTAGGAAAGCCTGCCCCGCCACGCCCCCGCAGGCCTGAGTCGATCACCGCCTGCTGCACGCCGTTGGGCGACATCCCGCCCAGCGCCTTCCGGAGGGACTTGAAACCGCCGTCGGCCATGTATTCGTCAAAAGTCACGGCCCGGTCGGGAGGGTTATTTCTGAAGAGGATGGTTTCCATGGTTACCTGGCCTCCCGATGGCCGGCGATGATGGCGGCGGCCTGCTCCGGGGAGACCGGGCCGAAGAGCCGGTCGCCGATCATCAGGGCCGGGCCGTTGCCGCAGTTGCCCAGGCAGCAGCAGGGGAGAAGGGTTACGGCGTTATCTGCGGTAGTTGCGCCTACCGCTATCCCCAGGCGTTGCTCCAGGTGGCGCAGTAGCGTTTCGCCCCCCATGGCCCAGCAGGAGATGGAGTCGCATACATGGACTACCACCTCTCCCACGGGGCGGCGGTAAATCATCTCGTAGAAGGTGGCCAACTCCTCCACCTGAAGGGTGGACAACCCCAAGAGGAGTGCGGCCTCTGCCACCGCCTCGTCAGTCAGCCAGCCGTAGTGGCGTTGCAGGCCCTTCATCACGTCCACAGCTGCTTCACGGGGGGTGATGGCCTGGGCCACACGTTCTTCCAGTTCCTGTCTGAGTTGTATCTGTATCATGGTAAGAGATTATAGTTGGTTTACAGTCCGTGGCAAGGGGAAACTACGGCAAAAAGTGAGCCAAGACCTGGTTGGAGAGGAGCATGCCGCGCCGGGTGAGGCGTATCCTGGCGCCGGCTGCTTCCAAAAGCCCCAGGGTGATCAGCTTCGATACCTCCTTACCAAAGATCTCGTCGAGGCCAACCCCGAATTCACTGCGAAATCCATTGCTGTCAACACCGTCCCCCATGCGCAGCCCCAGAAACATGAACTCGGCTATGGCATCCTGTCGGGTGAGGGTCTGTTCATCCTGGCGGGGAAGGCGGCCCTGGGCCACCGCCCGCGCATAGTCATCCAGGCCTGCCGGGTTGCCGAAGCGGATGCCGAAACCAGTGCGCAGGAAGGAGTGGGCGCCAGCCCCCAGTCCCAGGTATCCGTCCCTGCGCCAGTAGCCGCTGTTGTGGCCCGAACGGCGGCCACGGAGGGCATAGTTGGCGATCTCGTAATGCTCATAGCCGGCTGCCGTCAAGAGGTCGTCCGCTTCCTCGAACATGCTGGCCCCCAGATCCTCGTCAGGCAACAGCGGGCTGTCGTCGGCGTATTTTACGGCAAAGGGGGTGCCTTCTTCCACTGTGAGCCCGTAGATGGAGATGTGTTCCGGAGCCAGGGCAAGAGCCTGTTCCAATTCGCAGCGCCACTGGGCAAGGGTCTGTCCCGGCAGGGCATGGATCAGGTCGATGCCGATGTTGGCGAATCCGGCTTTTCTGGCCGCCTCGAAGGCCTGTCCGGCCTCTCTGGCGCTGTGGATACGCCCAAGGGTCGCCAGCATGGGGTCATGTAAGGACTGCACGCCCAGGGAGAGGCGATTGACGCCGGCGGCGCGGAAGGCAGCCAAGCGCTCTTCGTCTACGGTACCGGGATTGGTCTCCAGAGTGATCTCGGCCCCTTGAGTCGGGCCGAACAGGCTGCCGGCCCGCTCCAGGAGCCCTGCAACCTGGCTGGGATCGAGCAGGGAGGGGGTTCCGCCGCCGAAATATACAGACTCAAGCGGCTTTTCCGCTCTGAATGCCTGGGCTGCGAGGTCCATCTCCGCCAGAAGGATTTCGCCGTATCCTTCCAGGTCGCCGGCGGCAGGTTCCTGTGAGACAAAGGCGCAGTAGGGGCATTTGCGGCGGCAGAAAGGGATATGAAGGTAAAGGCGGGTGAACATCAGTACGTTACGCGGATGTAGAGGATTGCCGTGGCTGATGGAGACGCGGGCTTCATTTTTTCTTCTGGTTTTTTATACGTTCCTTTAAAGACTTGATAGCAGCGGGGATAAGCGAGATGAGAACCACTGCGACTATCCCCAGAAAGATCAAAAAATTTTTATCCGGCACGAAGCCTCCTTCCAATGAGTCAGATATCATAGTCTCTTTATAAGAAATAGGGAAGGAAAATACAACAGTTAATAAAGAGGCAATGGTTTCATGATCGGCAAATTTTAACACAAGAAAGGGAATAGATGAAAATGATAATGTTTGGATTGCAATTTCAGACGGATCGAGTAAAATAACTTGTTAATCTGATTAACCCAAGGAGATTGTCATGACACGCGCAGTTGCCATCATCGTCGTTTTTGCTGCCGTAGCGTTCGTTACGGTTGCCGCCCAGGCCGATAGCAAGGGTGAGCAGATATTCAAGCAGAAGTGCGCCATGTGCCACATTGTCAACGGCAACGGAGGCATAATCGGCCCGGACCTGACAAAGGTCGCAGCCAGGCTTAAGGAAGGCAGTCTCAAGATCCAGCTGGAAAACCCCAAGAAGAAGAACCCCTCCACCTCCATGCCCTCTTTCGGTACCATGCCCAAGGCGGATATGGGCGCCCTGCTGGCGTATCTGAAGACTCTGAAATAAAAAGCGACGCGAACCTGAGGCCTGCCCCGCGGCGGGCCTTCTTTCTTTGGGGGCATATGCGACTGAGAGAAGACCAGATACACCGCCTGGCCGAAAAAGTTTACAATGATCTCGCAAGCGATGGGCTGATCATGCCCAAGGGTGAGCGGGGCGCCGTGGTGGCGGGGATCGTCAAGGCCATCAGCAAGGATTTAAGTCGCGAGCAACTGCTGGAGCGCGACGCGGAACGTCTGCTGGACGAGACCATTTCTGCCATGGGGCGGGGAGCCGCGGAGATCGACCGGCGCAAGATGCTCAGGATGATCAAGGAAAAGCTGGCAAAGGAACGGAAGATAGTATTATGAGCCTCTCGGAAGACCGCATATCCAATATGGCCCATGAGGTTGTGGATCTCATCTGGCGCGAAGACCTGGCCGATGTGACCGACGAAAGCCGTGCCTTGTCCCGGGTCAAGCAATCACTTTACGCCTTCTTCAGCGTTGTGGAGGAAGTCGACGAGGCGGTGCGCGCCAAGCTTCGCAATCGAGCGCCAGGAAGCCGGGACTGGGATATCCTCTACCAGAAATTCTACCAGGAAGAACTGGCCAAGCGGCACCTGTAACAGTGCCCCCTGAGTTTGTTCGTACCTCGGATTCCCTTTCCCTGGCTGGTGCCGTCGTTGCGGCTCCCGGGAGACTTCCCACGGCTAACCGCTCTGGATACTGCATAACAACGGAAAGATAAAAGATGCTCGACCCCGAACTGACGGCACAGCTCAAGCAGGTGCTGACCTCGCTGCAACAACTTCTCCCACGACCGATCCCGCGCATCGACTGGTCCGTCACCACCGCCGCCAACTGGCGCCGGCATTCCTTTGCCGGCTACCTTGAGCCGCTGGACGTGGTGGCGAACATTTCCCTGGACGACCTTCTGGGTATCGACGAACAGAAGCGGGTTGTCGAGGAGAATACCCGCCAGTTCCTGTCCGGGCTGCCCGCCAACAACTGCCTGTTGTGGGGGACCCGTGGAACCGGCAAGTCCTCCCTGGTGCGGGCCATCCTCGACAGCTATGCAGACCGGGGTCTGCGGGTCATCCAGGTGGACAAGGACGATCTGGTTCACCTTCCGGATATCGTTGATGTCATCAAGACGCAGCCTTACCGTTTTCTCGTGTTCTCAGACGACGTCTCCTTTGAAACCGGCGAGTCCAGCTACAAGATGCTTAAGAGCGCCCTGGACGGCTCGGTTTACGCGCCGCCGGAGAATGTCCTGATCTATGTAACCTCCAATCGTCGTCACCTGCTGCCCGAGTATGAAAGTGACAACCGCGGTGCCATGCTTTATAATAATGAAATACATCACGGCGAGGCAGTGGAGGAGAAGATTTCCCTTTCCGGGCGTTTTGGTCTCTGGGTTGGATTCCATCCCTTCACCCAGGACCAGTACCTGGAGGTGGTCCGGCAATGGGTGAGCAAGCTGTGTACAAGACTGGCCACCGAGCCGATCTGGGATGACGGGACCCGGCAGGCGGCCATTCTCTGGTCCCAGCAAAAAGGGGACCGCAGCGGCCGCATCGCTTACCAGTTCGCGAGCCATTGGGTGGGGAAGCGGCTATTGGCCCAACGTTAAGAATAGATTCATATCCACAGTCAGTCTAATCTTCATAACCTCAAAAGCCATGACACAGAGCTTGCGGAGGCAAGAGAAACACAAAAAGATTTTTTTCTTAACTTTTAAGCGTTTATAGTATCCTCCGTGCTTTTAACTTTAGCGAACGGTCGTGAGCGAGCGACAGGACGGATAAAAGCGAATCATTACACAGCAGGGCCATGGGCACGTGCCCGCGGCCCTTTTTTACGAAAGGCAGGTTCATGTCTCACTTCCCATATAAGCCGTCTCTGGCCGTACTGACAGGTTTATCCATTTGTCTCTTTGCCGCAATCTCATCACGTGCCGACGATCCGATCTCCCAGGCTGCCGCGCAGTTCCGTAAAAAGGATTACAACAACGCTTTTACAATGGCCAAGAAATGCGTCGAATCGCCCCATCGCAGTTTTCTGCTCGGCACGGCCGCCATGCGTCTGGGAAGAGAGGATGAGGCTCTGCCCCTGCTTGCCGAGGCCGAACATAAGCTGCCGTTGGTGGCGGACTACGCAGCCCTGTACCAGGCCGAGATTCTGCTGAAACAGAAGCGGTATGCCGAGGCTGCGGCCAAGGGGTTGGCCGTTGCAAGGATATACCCCGGTTCCATGCTGGTGCGCCGCGCCGAGAAACTGGCGGCCGACAGTCTGTTCGGGGCTGGTGATTACAAGGGGGCGCTAAAGGCGTACACGGCTTTTGTAGAGAAGTACGCCGCCGGTGGCGACTCGGTAGATGCCCTGTTCCAGTCGGCCCGCAGCCGGGAGGGGATCAATGACAAGGAGGGGGCGGCTCAGGTCTACCGCAGCGTCTGGCTGAACAACCCCAGCTCGGCGCAGGCTAAACAATCACGGGAACGGTTGGCCGACCTTGAAAAAGCGGGCGTGAAGATTCCCGGGTTTGCGCCTGATGAACTTTTCCGCCGGGCCTCCAATCTTTATACCCGGAACGAGTTCACAGCGGCCCTGAAGGCGCTTTCGACAATCCCGACCGATGGACAGCCCCCCGGTTTTGCAAGCCGCGTGGATTTACGGACCGGCATGACCCATTACCGGCTGCGGAATTTCATGCTGGCAGAGAAGTGTTTTCTCCGGGCAGTCGCGAGCCCTGTGCCTGACGTCAGCTCCGAGGCCCGCTTTTGGCGGGCCAAGTCCCTGGAGCGCCAGGATCAGGATGCACAGGCCTATGCCATCTACATGGAACTGGTCGGCGAAGGGAAGGGGCAGCAGTTCGCCGACGAAGCCCTCATCGAGGCTGCCGGCCTGCGCAAGAACATGGGGAGTTTCGCCGAGGCTGCGCGTCTGTTCGAACAGCTTTCCAAGGGTTTTCCCGAGTCTAAATTCTTGTCCAGGGCCGTGTGGGAGGCCTCTTGGTGCCGCTACCTGGCCGGCGACTACATCGCGGCCGCAGAATCCTTCAAGGCCCAGCTCAAAGACTATGACATGCGGGAGAAGGCGTTGTACTGGCTGGCCAGGGCGCTGGAAAATACTGCGAATGCCGATGCCGCCGTCTACTACCACCAGCTTCTGGATGAATATCCGGCTGGTTTCTATGCCACCTGGTACCGGGACCGGCAGAGGATTGCAGATTTGCGCCAACCCCTGGGCTCACGCAATGCCATGGCCGAGTTGCCCCTGCTGTCCGGCTTCGAGAAGCCGCGCCTGTTGGCTGCACTGGGGATGGTGGAGGAGGCGCGGACCGAGATGGCGGCGGCCCGCAAGAGGATAGGCGACAGGAAGATGTCGTTCCCTGGGCTGGCACGTCTCTACCTGGAGATCGGGGACTATGGTTCGGCCATAGCCTTGTTCCTGGAAAACCGTCCGATAAAATGGGAATCGGCGAGCCTTCCGCTCTGGACGGCCGGCTATCCGGTTGCCTATACTGAACAGATCCGGCAGCAGGCCGCCGCCAACGACCTCTCGGAAGGACTGGTCTTTGCCCTGGTCCGGGCCGAGAGCAGTTTTTCTCCGACCATAAAATCCGGGGCCGGGGCTATCGGGCTGATGCAGCTCATGCCGGCAACCGCCAGGCAGACGGCAGGGGAGAAAGGTCATTTCGATCCACAGCGTCTCGCTTCGCCCGATTGCAACCTGGAGCTGGGAACCAGACATCTCCGGGGACTACTCAAAGGGTTTGACGGTGACGTGGTCTATTCCATCGCCGCCTACAACGCGGGTGCAACGGCAGTGGAAAGATGGAAAAAGAGCTTTAAGGGTCTGAAAAAGGACGAGTTTATCGAGAACATCCCCTATCGGGAAACGCGGGAATACGTGAAGAAGGTCTACGCATCCGCCGCCACCTACCGGCAGTTGTACGGGATCAGGTAGACAGCGCCTCGTCATGCCGATTGCATTTGGCGAAGTATTTCCGTATAGTTACCAACTCAATTAATTCGTAGGGGGAGAGATGATTCAGATTGATTTCGACAAGATGGGCGGCCTGATACCGGCCGTTATCCAGGACCACGCCTCGGGAGATGTGCTGATGGTGGCCTTCATGGACAAAAAGACCCTGGACCTGACCCTGGAGAGCGGCAAGACCTGGTTTTTCAGCCGTACCCGCAACAAGTACTGGATGAAGGGTGAGGAGTCCGGCAACACCCAGGAGGTGATGGAGGTGCTGACCGACTGCGACGCCGACACAGTGGTGATCAAGGTTAAGCAGAACGGCCCGGCTGCCTGCCATACCGGCAACCGCAGTTGTTTTTACGTCAAATGGGAAAACGGACAGTGGGTAGAGCATTCAAACCCCCTCTTCAACCCGGACGAAGTATATAAGAAGGGCTGAATTCGAAGTAGGGATGAATGCGCCTTTTCCGCAATCCGGCGTTGACCTTCTGGATGCTTTCGTGCGGCGTAGCGCTGCTACGCCTCCTCGGCATCCGTCGGTCGCCTTGGCCTTGCGAAAAAATCGCATCCAATTGGGAAAACCGTTGGGAAAATCGACATCAGCGAGGTTGTCATGTCTAATGTATTGAATTTTGGAATACCTAAAGGGAGTCTTGAAAACGCCACTGTCGAGCTGTTCAGCAAGTCCGGCTGGCAGATCAGCATCTCGTCCCGCAGCTATTTTCCCGGCGTTGACGATCCCGAGATGAACTGTAAGCTGATCCGTCCCCAGGAGATGGGCAAGTACGTGGAACGTGGCACCATCGATGCCGGGATCGCCGGCCGCGACTGGGTCATGGAAAATCAGGCGGATGTGGTCGAGGTCTGCGAGATGGTCTACTCCAAGGTGTCGCGCCGCCCGGCCCGCTGGGTGCTGGTGGTTGCCGGAGACTCCAAGGTAAAGGGGCCGGAAGACCTGCACGGAGCCACCATCTCCACCGAACTGGTCGGTTTCACCAAGCGTTACTTCGAAGAACGCAACATCCCGGTGAACGTGGAGTTTTCCTGGGGCGCAACCGAGGCCAAGGTGGTTGACGGCCTGTGCGACGCCATCGTGGAGGTTACCGAGACCGGCTCGACCATCAAGGCCAACGGACTGCGCATCGTCTGCGAACTGATGGAGTCAGTGCCGGTTCTTATCGTCAACAAAGCATCCTGGGCCGATCCCTGGAAACGTGAGAAGATCGAGCAGATCGCCACCCTTCTGAAATCGTCCCTGGCCGCCGAGGGGATGGTAGGTCTCAAGATGAACGCCGCTGCCGACCGGATCGAGGCCATCACAAAGGTTCTCCCCAGCCTGAAGAATCCGACTATCTCGCACCTCTACAACTCCGACTGGCTCTCCGTGGAGAGCATCATGTCCGAGAAAGAGGTGCGCCGCATCGTGCCGGAACTGCTGAAGCTCGGAGCGGAGGGAATTATCGAGTATCCATTGAACAAGATCATCTAGAGTAGAGGAACGCGCCCTTTTTGCAATTCCGGCGTTGACCTTCGGGATGCTTTCGTGCGGCGTAGCGCTGCAACGCCTCCTCGGCATTCCTCGGTCGCCTTGGCCTTGCGAAAAAATCGCGTTCCATTGGTAGATGCAAGGGAGAAAAAACATCATGTCCTGTACACGAACCGGTGATGACTGCCTCTGCACATATACCCCGGCCTGCTCTCGGCGCGGCAACTGCTGCCAGTGCGTGGCATTTCACCGCGAGCGGGGCCAGGCGACCGGTTGCATGTTTACCCCGGCTGGGGAGAAAACCTATGACCGCTCCCTTGCCAACCTGATGCGGGACCGCAAGATATCCCTGTAGCAACAGGAGGAACGCGCCTTTTCCGCAATCCCGGCGTTGACCTTCGGGATGCTTTCATGCGGCGTAGCGCTGCTACGCCTCCTCGGCATCCCTCGGTCGCCTTGGCCTTGCGAAAAAATCGCGTTCCACGGGTAGATTCAAACTCCAATTAATTTCGGTTTTGACGTTTTTTGCGTTCATCCCATCTATCGACGGCGACATTAAGATTACAACGACACCATGCTCTCCTTTGATATAACCCACAACGACCATTGCCGCAGGCTGGAAAGCTTCCTGCGTACCATCCTGCCCATGGCCGCGCCCGGCTATTGCCGAAAGCTGATAAAGAGCGGCGCGGCCAGATTGAACGACGTCAATGCCACTGCCGACACCATGCTGGTTGTGAACGATCGGGTAACCCTGAAGGAGAGCGCCACCACCAAAGCCCTGCTCACATCGACCCGTCCGGCACTGGATATTCTCTACGAGGACGACATGGTGGCCGTTGTCAACAAACCAGCCGGCCTCCCCATGCACCGCACAGCGGAGCGGGAGAAAAACCTGGTGGACGAGGGGATGGCCTGCATGGCCTGGCGCGGCACCCAGTGCAAGCTCTACCCGGTTAACCGCCTCGACAGGGGGACTTCCGGAGCCGTTATCCTGGCAAAGAGTTCCTCGGCAGCCGGCATGTACGGCCGCCAGGTCAAGGGTATCGGCCTGGATAAACTCTACCTGGCGCTGGTAAAGGGGGTCCCAGCCGAGAGCGGCGTCATTGCCGAGCCGCTGGACGACAAGGAATCAGAGACACGCTACACGATCCTCCTGCAAGGGGCAGGCAACGCCCTGCTGGCCGTGACGCCCATAAGCGGGCGCATGCACCAGATCAGACGGCACCTGGAGATGATCGGTCATCCGGTTCTGGGAGACAAGCGCTACGGCGTGGGAGAACTGCCGGATTACGATGGGTTCGCCCTCCATTCGTTCCGCACGGTCGTCGTCAGGCCGGAGGCTGGACCGCTGACTGTCTGTGCGCCGCTGCCTGAAGGCTTTTGGGGGCTGGCGCAACGGTACTTGGCCCAGCCGCAGGAGGCTGTTGTTGCGCAGCTGTTCTTTATACTTCGGCAGTGCGCTCCCAAGCCGCTCATTCGAGAGTAATGAAAATGAAAAAGTGTCCATTGTGTGCCGAAGAGATTCAAGACGATGCGATAAAGTGCAAACACTGCGGCACTTTTCTCGATCAGCCCCTCCGGTCGCGCTTCGAAGAGGCCGGCGCCAAGTGGTATTTTCGCAAAGGTTTTATTGTTTTCGCACTCCTGAGCGTGGGGCCCCTGGCCTTGCCACTCATCTGGCTGCGTCCCAATATGTCGCGCAACTGGAAGATCGGCCTCACCATCGTGACCCTTGTGCTCAGTTGGTTCCTGTACAGGGCAACCCTCGAATCCATCAAAAACCTCTCCGAGTATATGAAGCTACTTAACGGCTTGTAGACCGGTCCGGCCGAATAAGCCTCATGCCCGATGCGCCTTTTTCTGTTTTATCGCCAGCCGTAATGTAGTACAAATCAAAAAGAGCACATATACCGGTGGAGGCGCAACCATGAGCGGACAGACCATTTTCATCACCGGCGCATCGGCAGGCTTCGGCGCTGCCTGCGCCCGCATCTTTGCCCAGGCTGGCAATCGCCTTATCCTGGCGGCCCGCCGCATCGATCCCTTGCTGGCCTTGCAGAAGGAACTGGCAGGCACCGCCGATATCCATATCATCCCCCTGGACGTACGCGACCGGGAGGCGGTACAAGGTGCGGTGGAAGCTTTGCCGCCGGCCTTCCGAGAGGTGGATGTGCTGATCAACAACGCCGGCCTGGCCCTGGGGTTGGAACCGGCCCACCAGGTCAGCCTGGATGACTGGGAAACCATGGTTGACACCAACATCAAGGGATTGATGTACTGCACCCGCCTGATCCTGCCCGGCATGGTGGCCCGCAACCGGGGGCACGTCGTCAATATCAGTTCCACCGCCAGTTCGTGGCCCTATCCTGGCGGCAATGTGTACGGCGGCACCAAGGCCTTCGTGACCCAGTTCTCCCGTAATCTGCGCTGCGACCTGCTCGGGACCAAGGTGCGGGTAACCTGTATTCAACCCGGCATGGCCGAGACCGAATTCTCCAAGGTCCGTTTCAAAGGAGACGAGGAAAAAGCAGCCAAGGTGTATGAGGGGGTCGAGGCACTGACGGCAGACGACATTGCCGAGACCGTGTACTGGGCAGTCAGCCGTCCTCCCCACGTGAACATCAACACCATGGAGATCATGTCCATCGACCAGGCCTGGGCGCCATTCGCGATGCATCGGGAAAAACAATAAACAGTGCGTGCGTTTGGGACAAGGCAACACCTCCTGCCTCCCCTCCGGCGCGGGAGCATGATTACCTCTCCAGGCAGACCCTCCGGGAGTCTAAAGGAGAGGGTCAGGGAGTGGGGAATATGAGGCACTTTGAAATAAGCAGCAGGAAAAAAGGATACTGACATGGCAAAGGAATTATACGTAGGGCACCTCTCTGAAGAGGTTACGGAAGAGGAGCTGCGCAAACTGTTCTCGGTAATGGGAACCGTGACCTCAGTGCACCTGATCATTGATCCCGAGACCGGAGAGTTCAAGCGTTGCGCGTATGTACGCATGGCTGCGGACGTGAACCCCGCGGACGTGGTCGAGACTTTGGACGGCGCATATCTGGTGGACCGGGTTATCACGGTCAGCATTGCACGCCCGCAGAGCGAACTTAAAGCGGGCAAAACCGGCGGTGCCAAAAGGCCGGGATTCGGCATGCGTCCAAAAACAGGGACCGGAGCAAAAACCGGGGGAGCAAAGTCCGGCGTGAGACAGAAGCCGGTCGCGGGAGAAAAACCTGGTGCCGAGGCAAGGTCGGGCGCTGGAACGAGGTCAGGTGCTGGAACGAGGTCTGGCACTGGAACGAGGTCAGGTGCTGGAACTAGGTCTGATGCTGGAACAAGGTCTGATGCTGGAACAAGGTCTGATGCTGGAACAAGGTCTGATGCTGGAACGAGGTCTGGCGCTGGAACGAGGTCTGATGCTGGAACGAGGTCTGATGCTGGAACGAGGTCTGGAACCGGAGCAAGGTCGAGTGCGGAAGCGAAGTCCGGTGCGGGTGCGAAGACAGGTTCGCGCGCACGAGCGATTGCGGAATCAAGAATTGGCGCTGTATCGAGGTCCGGAGCAGAAGCACGTTCCGGTACTGGACCAAGGTCCGGTACTAAAACGAGGTCTGATGCCGGCAAAAGACCGGATAGTGGAGGAAGGCCGGGAAGCGCCGACCGTAGCGGGAGGCCCTCCCGTCCGGGCGTGGAAAGAAAAGGTCCGCGCAAGGGACGCTGACACTGGCTTCCATCCCCATTGGGGAAGGAACATTTAAAATTTTCGCTGAGCCCTTTGTAACATATCTTAGGGCACCAGCACGCCTGCTCCCTTGATCCTTCCTTCCCGCAGAGCAGCCAGCGCCTCGTTGGCCTGTTCCAGGGGGAACAGCTCCACCTTGGTCCGTACCGGTACCAGCGGCGCCAGTTTCAGAAACTCCACCCCGTCGCGGCGGGTCAGGTTGGCCACCGATACGATGCTCCGCTCGCCCCACAGGATGTCGTAGGAAAAGGCCGGTATGTCGCTCATGTGGATGCCGCCACAGACAACGATCCCTCCCTTGGCGACCGCCCTAAGCGCCGCCGGTACCAGTTCACCGGCCGGGGCGAAGATAATGGCCCCATCCAGGGGCGTTGGCGGCGGTTCAAACGAGCCGCCTGCCCAACAGGCCCCCATTTCCAGTGCAAATGCCTGGCTTTCCGTGTCCCCTTTGCGGGTGAAGGCATAGACCTCACGTCCCTGCCAGCATGCCACCTGGGTCACGATGTGCGCTGCGGCCCCGAAACCGTAGATGCCGATCAGTTTCCCTTTCCCCGCCATACGCAACGAACGAAAGCCGATCAACCCTGCGCAGAGTAGGGGGGCGGCCTGGGTGTCTGGATAACCTTCCGGCAGGTGGAAACAGAAACGGCTGTCTGCGGTGCAGTAGTCCGCAAAGCCGCCGTTTGTCTGGTAGCCGGTGAATAGCGCCCGGTCACAGAGGTTTTCCCGCCCAGTCACGCAGTAGCAGCATTCACCGCACGTGCCTCCCAGCCAGGGCACCCCGACCCGGTCGCCTGGCTTGAATCCGGTAACCCCCAGGCCAAGCTCTTCCACAACCCCGACGATCTGGTGCCCAGGCACAAGGGGAAGCAGTGGCTCCGTCAACTCCCCATCCACCACATGCAGATCGGTGCGGCAGATGCCGCATGCCGCAACCTTCAGCAACAGCCCCCCAGCAGATGGCTTGGGGGTCGGCAGCTCCATCAGTGCCAGAGCCTTCCCTGGACGCTCCATGACCATTGCACGCATCTTGTTACCCCCTATGCCTGTATGGCAGATATGCAGAAAACCGTAAAACAAACAATTATTATACGCACATGCCCGCGGAAAGGGCCTGTCAGCTGCCTGCCGGCCTTCTCATATACCTTTGCAAACGAAAAGAGGCTGTATGTCACTCTAACATACAGCCTCGCTTTTTGTCATATAGATGAATCAATGCCCGGATCAGTCGGAGGTATAGATGTTGTCGCTATCGTCGTAGATCCATTTCAATTGTTCGTTGAACGCCTTCAGTTCCTGGTCGCTGTAGACTTCCGAACCCTTGGCGATCTCTCTCTTCAGACGGTCAACCCTCTGCTGAACCGTATCAACCCTGTCGCTGGGACAATTCATGGCAACGAGCAGGCACTCATCCTTCTGACCTCCCTGCATCGCTTGCGATTGCTGTCCAGGGTTAAATCCCGTATTTTCATCGCCAAGTACCGGCACGGCAGCGAAGAGCATGGCTGCCGCCAGTATTGAGGCCATTTTGCTTGTTCTTGTCATGGTAAACCTCCATCGCCTCATAAATCTGATACTTCTTAATGTATATTAGCCAATTCATCGACCCGTGTAAACGATTATGATATTCAATATCATGACGGGCTGAAGTTGGAAAGCTCGCAAAGAGTGAAAAAGGAAAAGTTGAGCCGGTTGATATGAATTGACTCTGGAGGGCTTCTAGGGAAATAATATCAGACAAATGTTTTTGTAGTACAGGAAGAACGCAATGGCGATTAATCTCTTCATACCTGCCCAGATCTTTCTTTCGGGCATCAGTGTCTGCACGGCAATCCAGCATTGTGCACTGGCACAGTATCGGCCGCAACGCCGCCTCCATTTCCTGTTTGCCGCGATCTCTTTCCTGATGGCGCTATTCGCGCTGTCCAGCATTCAGACCTTTCAACAAACGGAAGTGGCCCTGAACTTTGAGGCGCTTCGTTTGTACCTGGGCATCTATACCGTATATATTGCGGTATGGCCCTGGTTTATCGCCGAGTATACCGGGGTGCGGCCAAGATGGGTACTGGCGGGGATCACTGGTGTGTGCGCAGCGCTGCTCCTGGCCAACCTGACCCAGTCCTACAGCCACGTTTTTTCGGAATTCCAAGGGGTCGAGAGGGTCGTGCTGCCGTGGGGGGAGATTATCTATCGTCCGCATGGTTTCAAGGGTACCTGGAAACCGTTTATATTGGCGGTCATTCTTTTTACGTACGGCTTCGGTTTTTACGCCCTGGCCGTGCGCTTCCGCCGGGACCGCAGGCGCACTGCCCTGTTCATGATGCTTGCCGTGGGGTTGTCAGTGGCCGGCGCAGTGGCGGGCATTCTGTTCCGGCTGGGGATCGGCCACATTCCTCCCCTGGGGCCGATCACCTATCTGGGCATGATCATCGTTATGGGGCAGACGCTGAACTACGAGATCCAGGAAAGCCGCAGGCATATGCAGACCATGCTGGATCACGTGCCGGCTCAGATCTTCATGAAGGACACCATGGGGCGGTATGTGATGGCCAACCGTCTCTTCGAAGAGATGTTTCACATTACCAATGCCACGTTGTACGGCAAGACCGATTACGATATCTTGCCCAGGGAGCAGGCCGAGGCATACCATGCCGCCGATCAGGAGGCGCTCTCCAAGCACCAGTCCCTGGAATATGAGGAAATTACCGCCTCAGGCGGCCAGACCCGCATATATCGGGCCACCAAGGTTCCGCTGTTTCATACTGATGGCACACCCTTTGCCCTATGCGGCATTGCCACGGACATCACCGAACGCAAGAAGCAGGAGGAAGATCTTAAACTGGCCAAGGAGCAGGCCGAGGCAGCCAACCGCGCCAAAAGCGTGTTTCTGGCCAACATGAGCCACGAGATCAGGACCCCCATGAACGGCATCATGGGCATGGCCAGCCTGCTGAGGATGACGGAGCTGAGCGATGAGCAGCAGGAGTGTCTGGATTGCATCCAGCTCTCCTCGGATAACCTCCTGGTGCTCATCAACGACATCCTGGACCTTTCCAAGGTCGAGGCCGGTAAGGTCGTGCTTGAGCTGGCACCTTTCAGCCTGAGGGATTGCATCGACGACGCCGTCAGGGTACATACGACGAACATCCACGCCAAGGGACTTGGTTTGAAGACAGACATCCCCGCCCAGTTGCCGGATACCCTGACCGGGGATCAACTGCGGCTGAAACAGATCCTGGTCAATCTGATCGGCAATGCCGTCAAGTTCACGGAAAAGGGAGAGATCGGCGTCTCAGCCGCTATCCTGGAGGCATGCGGCAACACGGCCCTCATCCGGATAAGCGTTTCCGATACAGGCATCGGTATCGACGCGAATGTCTTGGATGCAATCTTTGCTCCCTTCAGCCAGGCGGATTCATCCACCACCCGCCGGTACGGCGGCACCGGGCTCGGTCTTTCCATCAGCAGGCGTTTCGTGGAACTTATGGGGGGCGGTATCAGGGCGGAGAGTCAGATGGGAGCCGGCAGCCTGTTCCAGGTGACAATCCCGTTCATGGTAAATGAGCCCGCACCGGTACAGGGCGATCGCAGAAGCGAAACACCGCTGCCGCTACGAGAAGGTCCTCCCCTGCGGATCCTTCTGGTGGAGGACCAGGAAATCAGCCGGCAGTTTATAGTCAAGATACTGCAAAAAATGGGTCATGCCCCGGAGGCGGCACTGAACGGCAGGGAAGGGGTGGAGAAATGGGAAAACGATGCATTTGACATCATCCTGATGGATGTGCAGATGCCGGTCATGGACGGTATCGAGGCAACAGGCATCATCCGCGGGCGGGAGGCGAAGAGGGAAGAACGCATCCCCATCATCGCCCTGACGGCCCATGCACTCAAGGAGGACAGGGCAAAGCTCCTGGCCCAGGGTTTCGACGGCTATGTGTCCAAACCGCTGGAGATCATGCTGCTCAACGAGGAGATAAAGCGGCTGTCCGTAACGAGTTAACCCGCGACCTCATACTTTTTAGCTTATCTCTGATGTGCCGAACACATTCTATATCCTTCCCCTTTTCAGCCAAGTTCATGCTGAACAAAGAACGGGGCGGAGTTCATCTCCCCTCGTAACGGAATGTCTTTCCCCTGGAATCATTCAACCCCTAAAACAAGCTGAAATGGGCAATACCAACATTTCTCGTCCTGGGTTTTAGGATGGACGGATTAATCGGCCTATGCGGTAAAGGGAGCGAAGAACCGGCCTATGGGGAGATTTCAATGGGTGTGCCGTTGGGGACGAGGCTCAGGATTTCATCTATTTCGGCGTTGGTGACGGCGATGCACCCTTTTGTCCAGTTTCTGGCGGTATGTATATCGCCCAGGTCTTCAAAACCTTGCGGCAGGCCGTGGATCATGATGTCTCCGCCGGTGTTGACGCCCCGTTTCCTTGAAGCGGCAACATCCGCTAAATTGGGATAGGAGATATGCAGCGATTTATAAAATCTGCTGCGCTCATTGCGCCGGTCCAGCACGTACATCCCTTCAGGAGTCTTCATGTCACCCTGGCAGGATTTACGGCCGACCGGTTGCCTGCCCAAGGCGATCTTGTAGCTTTTGATGATCTTTCCATCCTTCAAAAGCATCATGAGTCGCTCCTTTTTCAGGACCAGCACCCTGTCGATCTGTGACGACACGGGCCAAGCAGGGAGCGGGTTCGAGAGAAAAAGCCAGAACGTTGCGGCCAAAACAGCTGCTTCCAAGCCTGACGTTTTATGGGGGCGGGTCATAAACACTTTCGGATATTAGAATATTTTCTAATAATAGCGATTCCCCATAAAAATAGCAATCACTTGTCCTCCATGTTTGAACCTCACCCAGTCCCTGTAGCCATCGAAGTCAAGATCCGTACGATCCGGATTGCAACAGCCTAATGGAAGCAAAATGGCGTTATTCGCAACCTTGACAGAAGCTCGAAAGGGGGCATAATTTTTTCTCAACAGCAAAAGGAGGGTCTTGCTTATGCGGCTGTTCACCCGTTTCTTCTTGATAGGTGCGGGTGTCTTATTTCTGCTGCGTGACGCAAGCGGCGCCGCATATGTTGCAAACAGCGATATCATCGGTACCCTTGCAGCGTACCGGATCAAGGCTGATGATTCCCTCATCGAACTTGCCCGGCAATTTGATCTTGGCTACAACGCGATCGTTGCCGCCAACCCTGGGGTGGATCCGGTCCTGCCAAAACCTGGCACTGTCATTTCCATGCCGACGAGTTGGATCATTCCCGATGTTCCCCGCCGCCGTGGTATGGTCATAAATCTTTCCGAAATGAGACTCTACTTCTTTCCCCCCCGCCAACCGCGCCTGGTGGTAACCTTTCCAATAGGTATAGGCGATGAGGGATGGGAAACGCCAACCGGGACGTACAGGATCATAAAAAAGATAATCAACCCTGCCTGGCATGTCCCCCTTTCGATTCAGAAACAGAAACCAAAGCTTCCCAGAATTGTCCCTCCGGGATCTGAAAACCCACTCGGGACGCATGCCCTGAGGCTGTCCATCGGAACGATCCTCATTCACGGGACCGACCGTCCGTTCGGCATCGGAAGAATGGTCAGCCATGGCTGTATCCATCTCTATCCGGAAGATATCCCCCAACTGTTCAGGCAGACCGGAATCGGCACGAAGGTCACCATCGTCCGGCAGCCGGTCAAGGCGACGATCAACAATAATCGTGTAACGATGGAGGTGCATGAGGGCCTGGGGGAGGAGATATACTATGCGGTATACGAATTATTGGTTCGAAAGGGTTACATCGACAAGGTCGATCCTGAAAAGCTGGCAGTCGTTATTTGGGAAAAAAAAGGTATGCCGCAGGATGTAAGTTGGTAGGTATTTTTACTTCCTATGACGATAGAGGAGACGCCAGGTAAAGGCGCCGGAGATTCGATTGGTTCGATTGGCGAGACACCATGACTTGATAATGGGCAGGAGAAAGGTACACTTGATTCCAGCCAACAAAATTATCGTATCCACCACATATGGTAGGGGAGGCCGGTATGAGCAGGTCGAGAGTGGCGCAATGTGGCATATCTGGTTTCATTTCTCTCCTGGTGTTGTTTTCCCTGGCCACCCTGGGATGCAGCGAGAACAAGGCACAGAAGCAATTCATCGGGTTCCCGCAGTCGTTCGCCGATCTTGCCGAGAAGGTGAAGCCGGCTGTTGTGAACATCAGCAGTACCTCTACCGTCACCATACCCGGCCATCCGTTCCGTCACTTCTTCGGACCGGACCAAGATGAACAGAATGAACCGTTCGATGATTTCTTCAAGCATTTCCAGATTCCGGACCGGAAGATGAAGCAGCAGAGTCTCGGTTCAGGCTTCATCATCAACAAGGATGGCTACATCATCACCAACAACCATGTGGTGGACAACGCGAGCGAGATCAAGGTCAAGCTCTCCGACGGCAGGGAATTCAAGGCCAAGGTCATAGGTCGTGACAGCAAGACCGACCTGGCGTTGATCAAGATATCATCCAACTCGGAAAACCTGCCGGTCCTGGCCCTTGGGGATTCGGAAAAGATGCGGGTCGGCGACTGGGTCATAGCGGTAGGGAACCCGTTCGGCCTGGAAGAGACGGTCACCCAGGGGATCATCAGTGCTACCGGCAGGGCTATCGGCGCCGGTCCCTATGACAACTTCCTCCAGACCGATGCGCCGATCAACCCGGGCAACAGCGGCGGGCCGCTCGTCAACCTGAAGGGTGAGGTCATCGGCATAAATACCGCCATCGTGACGGGCGGGCAGGGGATCGGTTTTGCCATACCCGGAGCACTGGCCAAAACCATCACGACCCAACTGAGGGAAAAGGGAAAGGTGGTGCGCGGATGGATCGGCGTGACCATCCAGACCGTCACTCCCGAGTTGGCCCAATCCTTCGGCATGAAGGAGGCGAAAGGAGCCCTTGTTGGTGATGTGGTCAGCGGCGGTCCGGCGGAAAAAGCCGGGATAAAGATCGGTGACGTCATCATCTCCTTTGACGGCAAGAACGTTAAGACATCCAACGACCTGCCCCGGCTCGTTGCCGAAACTCCGGTGGGCAAGAGCATCCCTATTGCGTTAATTCGGGAGGGCAAGGAGGTACAAGTCTCCGTCAAGGTGGAGGAAATGACCGAAGAGAAGATAGCGGCCCAGTCCAGCGCGCCGGAAGAAAGCCTCGGCATGAAAGTCGGTGACATAACGTCCAAGATCCGGCAGCAACTCGAAACCGCCGAAAAGACGGGGGTTGTGGTGATGAACGTGGAGCAGGGAAGCTTGGCCGATGAGGCTGGCATCCAGCAGGGCGACATCATCAAGGAGGTCAACCGGAAGAACGTGAGGAACATGGCGCAATATAACGAAGTACTCGGCAGTATCGGCAAGGGGCAACCGGTGCTCTTGCTGGTGAAGAGAGGAAAGCAGACCTTCTTCGTGACCTTGGAACGGCAGTGAGCGGTCGCAGAGGTGCCTGTAAGAGGATAAAAGGAGCGATACCATGAAAAGGTATTTCAGATACGGCTCATTGCTCTCAGCGATTCTGTTCATAGCGCTCTTTACCTCGGAAACTCGCGCTCAAATGCTGCAAAGCGACATCGCAGTGCCGTACAAAAGTATTACGCCGGGTGTGGAATCCACCATTGAACGGACCAGAATACGGGTCCTGGTGCATATCTCCCAGGCCCGCTCCGATCTTCACCGCAAGGATTGGGCACAGGCACGGCGAGAATCGGAGGAGGCTGTACGGCTGATGTACAGCATCAGAGATGATCTTTCGACAGCGACGGCAAAAAATCTCATCCGGATCGCGCGCAAACACCTGGAGTATGAACCTTCGCAGCAGGTATTGAGCGACGACTTCCCTCCCATATTTACCTCCTTAAATGAGGTCTCCGTTTATCTCCCGACAGACAAGGCGCTGCTGCATGTCGGGAGGGCAGAGCGATATCTGCAAAGTGACAACAAGAAACAGGCCGACTGGGAACTGACCCAGGCCGATAAATCTCTGATCGTTATCGAGGTTGAACTACCGCTGCTCAGGTCGCAGCAGTACGTAACCAAGGCCCAGGGATACCTTGACGCCAAGAACGCCAAAAAGGCGGATGAAGCCCTTCAGATCGCAGAAAGACGGGCGATGGCGCTAACAGCTGCGATGAACTCCCCACTTTTCCTGGCTAAACAAAACCTGTGGCTGGCATTCAGGAACTATTCCACGGCACGGGGAGTTGAAACAAAGACCCACCTTGAACGAGCCAGAAGCTATCTGGGCATGACGGCGAGCGGCGCGAGCACACTGGAGAAGGAAGAGGCCGACAAACTTGCGCACGAGATTGCGGATCTGGAGAAAAAGTTGCCGGATGAAGGAAAGGCTACCGAGTCAGCTCTTAAAATGGCCTTTGAAAAGTGCGAGGCCCTTGCCGAGCGGTCAGCAGCATACCTCTCCGCCGATTTGTCCAAGGCGGAAACCACTCTGGGAGGGGAGAGTAACCTGATCGAGGCCAAGCTGCATATGGCATATGCCGAGACCTACCAGGTAACTACGGGCGAACCGGACAAGGCGGTCAAGGAACTCGACATGGCCCATTATTTCCTTCAGAAAGCGCTCGCGAGCAGCCTGGCAGGTCCGGCTGACCGCAAGATAATGGTCGATATAGACCGCCTCCTGCTGGACCTTAAAGCTACCCCCGAAAAGCACGGTACCGACGTCCAGGAACGTTACGACATGGCCGTGGAACAATTGAACGACCTAATCCAGGAGATGTAGGGCAAAAGGGAGATGAGACATGAATGGGGCCATCGGCATAAGGGCAGGCACTCTAATCTGTGCCCTGGCAGCACTCCTGCTCCTGTGGGGGTGCGCCACCAACCCGGCCAGCACCGGCAGCGAACCAAAGCCGCGGGAAGAATTGTTCGAATATCCCTACTTCAGGGACCAGGCCACCGGCATAGCCGTTTCCCACGAAGGAAGGATCTTCGTCAACTTCCCCCGCTGGGACAAGGATCCGCTCTTCTCCGTGGCGGAATTGCTCCCTGACGGCACGTTGAAACCCTATCCTGGCTACGATTGGAACCGCTGGGGCAAGGACGAGGCAGGCCACCCGGAAGCCCATTTCATCTGCGTGCAGAGCGTGGTGGTCGATGGGGACGATTACCTGTGGGTTCTCGATCCGGCTTCGCCTGCATTCAAGGGGGTCGTGCCCGGCGGAGCGAAGCTGGTAAAGTTCAATCTTGCCACTGATGCCGTGGAACAAAACATTCCATTCGATGACGCCGTGGCGCCCAGGAAAAGTTACCTGAACGACGTTCGCTTCGATCCTGACGGGAATTACGCCTTTATCACCGATTCCGGGACCGGGGCCATCGTGGTGGTCGATCTGGAGAGCGGCAAGAGCTGGAGGCGGCTGGCCGGCCATTCATCCACCAAGGCGGAGCCGGGCTATGTCCCGGTGATCGGTGGCAAGGAGTTGCGCGATGAAAACGGTCAGGTGCCCCAGATCCATGCCGATGGCATTGCCGTGGATGCGGAAGGTAAGTACCTCTATTACCATGCCCTTACCGCCCGGACCCTGTATCGCATCAGGACATCCGCTCTGACCGATCCCAATCTTCCGGAAGAAGAAGTGGCGAAATACGTGGAAAAGGTGGCTGAGACCGGTGCGGTCGACGGCATGCTGATGGACCCCGATGACAACCTTTATCTCACCGCCCTGGAACAAAACGCCATCCTGTGCTACCGCCCGGCGGACAAAACGATTGATACTATTGTGCAGAACGAGCAAATCCAGTGGCCGGACAGCATGGATATCTCGCCTGACGATTTTCTCTATTTTACCGCTTCCCAGATCAACCGGACGCCCCGTTTCAATTTCGGCAAGGATGAACGCATCCTCCCTTATAAACTCTTCAAGGTCTGGCTTGCCCCTTATTAGAAACCACATCAGGAGTTCAACAATGAAGCTGATCCTTCCGGCAATTGTGATAGCCTTATCATTCGCGATGGTTTCCCATGCTGACGACCATCAAGGTTCGGAAAAGGATTGGTGTTTGCTCGGGATCTCGGACAAATGCCCAATCCCGACCTCTTTTACCCTTTTCGAGGAGATCAGGCGTATCGAGACTGCAATCAAGAAAGGAACCGCTGTCTATACGCCTGAAGAACTTCAGCGGCTGCATGCAATGCTTGCAGAAGCCTACACGACCAAAGAAGTCTTGGAGGTATATTGAAGCGGAATGTAACAGGTATCCTGATTCTGGGGCTCGCATACCTTATTTAGTTTCCATCCGGAAACTCCGGATGAAAAACTATTTACGAAAATAGTGCCGCAACGTGTCTGCGAGCTTGACAACGGTGCGCGACTCGGTATCATGGGTCACAAAAATTTTATGGTTTGCGGGATACCTATGATTTCAAGGTTGTTTGGATCTTCTTTTCTTCTTGCTGCTGCACTGGCCGCGCTATCCGGTTGCGCTTCTGGTCGAAATGTCACGACCGTTGAATTTCAAACTCGTCCCAAGCCTGAGAATCTTATCTGCAGTGTCGACAGGGTGACTGTCAAGGTGTCTGCGGTAAATGGCCTGGTGCCTGAGAATTCCTTCCTCGCACATATGGAAACAGAGGTTACAGACGCGATATACAAGAGAAAGAAATTCTCGCCATGCGTCATCTTTGTACCGCGAAACTTCGTGCTTGATATGAAGATAACCAAGCTTACAGAAGATGGCAGACTGGCGGGGTTATTGTCTCCGAATATAGACAAGATCCTTTTTGACGGGGATTTTGTCTTGGATCCGGTGCCTCAGAAAAATGACACTCTTGCCAGGTTCAGCATGAAAAACTCTTTTACCTGGGGATGCCCCAAAGAGGAATCACATTTCATGTGGGGTTTATTCTCCAGTGCCTCAGGCCGGGGCGGAGAATGCGGCAGCGCGGCCTCCCTCAATATCATCGAGGATACTTTTGCAGAAGGTATTGCCAAATTGATTGTGGTTACGCCTATCACTCCTCTCCCGGCGCCTGCTTCGGCTACGGATAAGAAAGACAAGTCCGGCGATGGGAAAGCGGACGATAAACCTGTCAAGGATAAACCTGCCACATCCAAATAAACCGGACCTGCAACCCAGGTTATTTGTTCCCTTTTTCAATGGCTTTTCTGAGGCCCTCCAGGTCTGCCCCGACAACCACTACCCCGTTAACGAAGAATGTCGGTGTACCGCTCACTTTTGCATTGTTGGCAAGTTTGAGGTGTTCATCGGCCATGGCTACGGCCTTCTCGTCGGTGACCGCCGGCACTGCGGCGTCCTTGTCATGCTCTCCGCGCATGTATGCATGATATACGGCCTCCTGGTCCTTGGCGGCAAGGATCACTTTCACCTTCTCGATGGCATGCGGGTGGGCCAGCGGGGCAAAAAAGACCTTTCGCGTTACATCGCTGCGCCCGTCGAGCCAGGTCGAGGCACGACGACAATACGGGCAATCGGGATCAGTGATCTCGATTATTTGAACAGGTCCGTGGCCAACAGTGATCGCTTTGTCGAGAGGGAGCTTGGAGAGAGTCTTGCCCAGCGATTCGTTCACAAGGGCTTCCATCTTTTCCCTGGTGTAGTTTCGTCCCTTAAAATCGAAGATGCTGCCGGAAATAATCAGATTCTCAGCCGGTGCGAAATACATGATGTTGGTGCCGGCCTGGATTTCACACAGACCCTTCACAGGGGACTGCCTCACCGCGTCAACCCTGAATTCCTTCTGCCCGGCCTTTGCCGCCTCGGCGGTGAATTTTTCGGCAACGCCGGCGCAGGGGTCATTGTTCTCCGCATAGGCGTTAAGGGGCAAACCTGCGGATGCTGAAAGAAATATGAAAGTTGCGAAAGTCTGTGCTGCGATAGTCCGTGACATGTATTTCTCCTTTATGTTGTTTATGATGCCTGACCAGCAATTGTCCTTCCTGAACAGTTGATGTCTTCAGGTTGAAAGGACTATTAATAGCATACCCATATTGCGGTTAAACTACAGGTCAGTGACTGTTTTTGAAAAGAAAAGGCCGGGAACCTTGACGGCTCCCAGCCCCATGTGTTTATCTTTGTGCAGGCTCCTCATGCAAGAAGCTCTTTGGTTATTGACTTTTCACACTGGAAACAGCGACACCCAAATATTGATCAATCATGCGGGTACTGCTGCCCAATTTAGCTGCGATTCCCTCTACTGAATAGCCTTGCAGTTGTAATGACCTTGCGAGTGCAGCACCGGAAAGATGGACCGTGTCGACATTTGCTGGTGGCCGCGGAGCTACGCTCGTGAGTTGATTGGTTCGCTGTGAAGCAATGAGATAAGTTGAACCGATAGGGTCAATACCGACTGACGTGATTTGTGAGACTGACACATTGATCACCCCCCTATGTTTTTAGTCCCCCTGAGTCTTAAATTCGATTGATCTTATTTTCTACCTTTTTGTTGAAATGTACAATAAAAATTATACCCCTGTTCGACCGGCCCGAAACAAGAAATGCCCACTACCATTTTTCATGGTATGAGGGCATCGTTGCCTGGCCAAATATTGCGTTTGCCACAAAGAGGCAGGGCGCCAAAGCGTGAGCGCCATAAGAAAATCGTCCGAGTGACGCATACCGTGGCCGGATTAGCCTTCTGTCAGCACTCGTTCCTCGTAAAGAATCTCTATCTTCCGGCGATGGCCCAACTCGACATCCGCAAAGGTCATCAGCACCTTCTGTAGTTTTTCATCGTCCGTCATGCCGGCGGCAGCCTTGTAAAGTTGGTATGCGTTGTCCTCCGTCTTCATGGCGTAGGTCAGGATCGCCTGATAGCTCATGCCAGGCGTCAAGGGCACATCGGACAGATATTTGCTGATACTGATTTCTGGGATTTTGCACAGTTTGTGATGCTCGGCTTTTTCCGTATCGATCTTGCTGAAGACGTCCTTGTGGGTAGCCTCTTCAGCAGCCAGCTCCTCGAACATTTTCCTGGCTGCGCCAGTACTTAGCTCCGCTGCCCGAGTGTAGAGTTCAAAAGCGGTGTTCTCGCGTTCAATAGCAAATTTAATAACTTCGTCAAGGGTAACAAATTCCATATTGTCATCATCCTCCTGATTTTTGAATGCACATAATTTTTATCTTTTGTATACGTTTTGTCAATACTATTTATCAATGAGTGACAGTGATGAAAATGTGACATGCAATCTTCACATGCATGGTGGCAAATCGCGTAAGACATCCAGGTTGTTGTCGGAAGTTTGAGAAGGTGGGATTTCTTTTGTCGTGGCATCTAAAACCGGCACAAGCAGTAGTTGGGAGCTGTTGGTAGAAGTAGAAGGCAACATGAAAGGCAGCAGTGTCTTCAAGTTAACGGTTGTAAAATAGTTCCTTTTTGCAATGAGCAAAACCGCCCATCCTGCCGCGCTTTTAGTTCATGAAAGCTTGTCTTGAAAACTAAACATCATGCAAGCCTGAACCGCCGATGCCCCCTGTCATGGAGAAAAACTCTTACTTTGTTCCGTGCAAGATGTTATAAATCCGGAAGATGAGTGGCGGCTGCCATGGAGAGCCACCAAGACCGGCTCAGGTGAACGCTTCCCGGCCACTAAATCCGCTTGAGAGGCTTTGCCTATGAAAAATCAACTCCCCCATCTTTTCTGTCTCGTTGTAATCCTGTTGTGCGCAGTCCAGGCATTAGCCGATTCCGGCCGGCCGATAAAGAACAAAGACAACCCCCTCCTGGCCGTGGCAGACCTGAAGACACAACCTCTATCTGCACGGGAGTCAAACGCGACCTCAGCAAAAGCCGCAGAGAATCTTGGCAACATGGCCCGAACCGAGGCTGAAGAGACCGCCAGGAAAAAGCGCCTTGTGCAGGTTAAGGAGGACCTTGCCAAGTACGAAAAGGCAGTCTCATCGCCCAAGGGGGCTGAACTGCGACAAGCCGCCTGGCATGCCCTGATAGCGAACTACGCAGAAGCTGCAGCTGTGACGCAGTATGACACGGCAGCGTTCCTGGCGAGCATGGGGTTGGTAAGCAGCAACGGTGACGTCGTAACACTGGATGACGCTGAACTTGCCAGGAAAAAAGAGGCCGCGCGCCTGGCGGAAGAGCGTGCCAAAGGCTTGGCAGGCGAGTTTGTGGACGTTCCGGGAGGATGTTTTGCCATTAATGGCAAACGGGTTTGCCTGGATGCCTTCCGCATTGGCAAATTCGACGTCACCCAGGGGCAATACAAACAGGTAATGGGCAGCAACCCCTCCCACTTCAGCAGTTGCGGCGATAACTGCCCGGTCGAGAACGTCAGTTGGTTGGACGCCCAGGCCTTTATCAGTCGGCTCAGCAGCCAGGCCGGCAAACAGTACCGCCTGCCAAGCGAGGCTGAATGGGAGTATGCCTGCCATAGCGGCGGCAAGAACGAAGAATACTGCGGTGGCGACAACATAGATGCGGTGGCCTGGTACAACGGCAACGCCGGCGGCACAACCCATCCGGTCGGGCAGAAACAACAAAATGGACTGGGTATTTACGACATGAGCGGGAACGTCTGGCAGTGGGTACAGGACTGGTACGGCATAGGCTATCCGATGAGCGGCAAAAACCCGCAAGGAGCATCGTCAGGCTCATACCGCGTGTTTCGTGGCGGCAGCTGGCGCCACTACCCCGCTTTCGTGCGAGCGACGTACCGGTACTTCCTGGCGCCAAGCTTTAGCAGCTCCTATCTTGGCTTCCGGCTTGTATCTCCAGTTCAATGAGTCCAGTGAGGTCGGTGCAGAGGGACGGATATGACCTATGCTGATCTGAAAATCGCACTCATGGTCTTTGGTTTGGGAGAGCGGGCTACCCTCAAAGACATCAAGACCCGTTATCGAGAGTTGGTAAAGCGCCATCATCCCGATACGGGGAATTCGGGAGACGCGGAAAAAATCCAAAAGATCAACTCAGCATACAAGGTCCTGCAGGATTACGTTACAGAGTATCGTTTTTCTTTTACAGAAGGGGAATTTTACGAACAGAACCCAGAAGAACGGATAAGGCAACAGTTTATGGATACTACCTTATAGGGGAAAGAATAACCGGCATAGCTTGCCAATGAGAGGTCAAGAGGTGGGTGATGGCGTGCTGTTACTTGACTTCATGAGGTTCCTATGGTACTGACTATGCCCTGGAATGTGACGAAAAAAAACAGGAATTCAAACCAGGCAGAACCCTGAAGGATCTTGGCATAATTAATATCAATACATGCAAATGGAGGTATCACTGAATGAAGAAGGTTCTTTCCACTATCGCCGCTGCTCTTGTTGCGCTGTCCTTTTCTGCCGTTAGTTTCGCCGCTGATGTTACTGCTCCCGCAGCAGGCACCACTCCCCAGGCCGTTAAGAAAAAGGATGCTAAACCGGAGAAAGAGTGCAACAAGAAATGCAAGAAAGCCGAAAAATGCAAAAAAACCAAAAAATGTGATTGCAAGCCTGAATGTCAGAAAAATGAGAAGAAGGAAGCTACTCCTGCCGCTCCGGCTGCAAAGTAATTCTTCCCACAACATAATGAAAAAGCCACAGCACAAGTTGTGGCTTTTTTATTAAAAAAAATGGCAATATATACGACCTCGCCCGCGCTTTTCAACTGAGGAATTTTCCCTCATGAACCCAGTTTTCCACCGTAGCCTTTATGTCGTCCCGAATCTTCCGTATCTCCAGTAGTATCTCATCATCGCTACCCTTCAAAACGGACGGGTCGGGAAACCCCCAATGCAGCCGGGTTGTTATGCCGGGAAAAATCGGGCACCTTTCCGCACTGGTCTCATCGCAAACGGTTATTACGTAATTGAACAGAGTTCCCGCCTTGATAAAATCTAAGACTTCCTTGGTTTTATTGCCAGAGATATCGATTCCGATTTCCTGCATTGATGCAACCACCAAGGGATTGAGCTTGCCCGGTTCGATTCCGGCGCTCTCAACCTCGAACCTGTCGTCGCCAAGTTGTTTCAGGAATGCCTCTGCCATCTGGCTCCGGGCGCTATTGTGAATACAGACGAACAATACCCTGATTTTACTTTCCATAGGCCACTCCTTTACCGTGTGTTGGCTGGTGTGAAATACCGACGTTGAAACCAAAAAGCCACGTTGACCAAACCTATCATCACGGGTACTTCCACTAAAGGTCCAATGACGGCGGCGAAAGCTGCTCCGGAATTGAGGCCGAAAACCGCCACGGCAACAGCTATGGCCAGCTCGAAGTTATTGCTGGCTGCGGTAAAGGCCAGCGTCGTGGTCTTGCTGTAATCGGCTCCCATCTTCTTCCCCATCCAGAATGAGACCAGGAACATGACGATAAAGTATATGAGGAGTGGAGCGGCTATCCTTGCCACGTCCAGGGGGAGTTGGACAATGAGATTGCCCTTCAGGCTGAACATGACAACGATGGTAAATAACAGGGCGATGAGGGTAATCGGGCTGATTTTGGGCACAAACTCCCGGTGGTAGCGCTCCTTGCCCAGAGCCTTAACGCCGATGAAACGCGTAAGTGCTCCGGCAATGCAGGGAATACCGAGATAGATAAAGACGCTCATGGCTATCTGTTGAATGCTGACATCTACTATACTTCCGGACATGCCGATGAGCGGTGGGAGAACGGTGATGAAGAACCAGGCATAAACGCTATAGAAGAGCACCTGGAAGATGCTGTTGAAGGCTACGAGTCCAGCTGCATACTCCGTGTTTCCCTTTGCCAGTTCGTTCCAGACGATGACCATAGCGATGCAGCGGGCAAGCCCAATCATGATGAGTCCCACCATGTATTCCGGTTTGTCCGGGAGAAAGACAACCGCCAGGATGAACATCAAGACGGGTCCTATCAGCCAGTTCTGTATCAGCGAAAGTCCGAGAATCTTCTTGTTGTGGAATACTTCCGGCATCTCCTCGTACTTCACCTTGGCAAACGGCGGGTACATCATCAGGATGAGACCTGCAGCAATCGGGATGTTGGTCGCCCCAGCCCGGAAGGTATTGATGAATCCCTCAACTCCTGGAATCAGGCATCCAGTTGCCACACCTGCGAACATGGCAAGAAAAATCCAGAGGGTAAGGTAACGGTCGAGAAATGAAAGTTTTTTTGTGATGGTGGACATTGGAACTCCTTACGATACTTCTTTACATCCGGATTAACGGATATGCGAATCAAAAAAATTAGGCGCAGTTGGCCCCTTTGGAAAAGGTTGAAATCTTTTTGATGTCCGCCGCTACAGAAGCCAGGTCAGGAAGACGCTCTTTGAGAACGGCGGCAAGTTGCTTCTTCATGTCGTTATCTGCGGAAACAGCATAGATAATCCAGACCCCATCCCTGCGGTCAATTACCCATCCGGCGTTCCTGAGGTAAGAGAGATGACGCGATACGGTTGATTGCGGAAGTTGCAGAGTGGCGGTGATGTCGCATACGCAAAGTTCGCCGGAGTCAAGAAGCAATCCGAGAATACGAAGACGGGTTTCATCTGCGAGTGCTTTAAAAAGTTGGACCGTATTTTTCATGCCTTTAAATATATTCGGATAGGCGGATGTGTCAACTGAAAAATTCGAGTTGGGAAGGTGTATTTATTCCTGATGGCCCAAATGTCTTTTACGCCCACTGACTTATCCGGAACGAAAAGGATTCATCATCCCGACGCATCCATATCGCCTCTTCGGTCGAAATGGTGAGCATCCATGTTTGGGTCACGTTGTCAGGCTTTTTTGCTGCAAAAGCCAATGGAGACAATACCGCTACGCAAAAATGTTTCTCCGGGTCACGCACTGATTGATAAAGGATTGCGCCGATTCCAGAGTCTCTTGCCGCTCTTCCAAAAACTTGGGTTGTGGTGTAATCAGTAGGATGTTGCCATTTTGGAGCATCAATGTCATACGGGGGGTCTCTCAGGTCAATGCAGCTAGTTTCGATTGGCACTCTGAAGGCGGTAAAGGAACATGGCTGTAATCGTTCCAGTCCGGTTGTATCCTGAAGAAAGCGCCATCTCCAGTATCCAACCTCGGCGGCGGCTGTCCGGACGGTCTCGGCGGCATAGAAAACACCGGGGTCACTTACTGCCCGAAATCTTGAACCGGAAGGAGGACGGGTATCATACCTGAAGGGGCTGAAAAGAAGGTAGTGCAGGTCGGCTGCATCCTTGGGTACTGGTGGTTTATGCGCTTCCAGAATGTCTTCTAATAGTTCCTGTTCTGCACGGGTGTCAACAAGCTTTGATGAGGAGGCCATATGCTGAGCCTCCACCATTCGCCATATTCTTATAGAGATGTCTCGGGTTTTAGACAACGGCACGGGAGGCATCCAGGTATGTTACGACACGGACAAGCCCTTCTGTTGACTCTATCAGTTCTGCAGGTTTTCTGCCGGCAAAAGCCTTGTTTTCGCTCGCAAGCCATTTCCTGGCATCTTCAGTTGCTCCTCCGACAATGGAATCCAGGGAGCGGAACAGTCGGACAAGAAGAACGGCAAAATCCCATTCTTTCTTGGTCGGTGACAACAGATAGGTATTTGCATACAACCTTGTCACTGTTGCGGCACTCACCCCGAGAATGTGGGCAAGTTTGACCTTTGGGAGGTCAAGGTAAGTGGCTGTCTTCACAACAGCCTTGGTCAAAACCAACGGCTTGTTCATGGACTTCGCTACTGGTGCGGTATGCGGCATAGGAACAACTCCTTCCTACAGCTTATGCTTTCTGAGGAAAATATATCACAAAAAACTAGCTGTATGAAGGATTATCTCGATATGTTAGAGTAGGTAACTTTAACGAAACCTCGGCGTCCGGGCTTTTGCAATTTGTGAAGTTTTTTGGCTCGTCACAATCGAATTTGCAAACCTAAGTAAAGAAGCAGATTCGGTTCTTCGCTTGTAGCACGACTGAGGCTTCGGCCGGCAGATGCCAACAGTCCGTATTTTTTTGAAAAGTCCCACTGGGTACCGATATTGAAAACGTTTTCCTCACTTTTGAACTCTTGCGTAACTCCCCCGTGGATCTCACCCATGATAGTCAGGTTCTCCCGCACTTCATAACCGGCAATAAAGCCATAGAACCAGTCATTGCCACTATACTGCCGTATAGTATAGCCGAGTTCTCCGCCTACCCAAAACGGTCCGAATTTCTTTGAGACCTCCACAGGAAGAAGCAGGTTCGTTCCGTTGTCGACAAGACCCCTGTTGGTTGAAGACGTTGGCGGACTGAACTCCAACTGGGGATAGGTAGACATATTCGCCCCGAACTTCTCCGCATCGAGAAACCGCCATTTAACACCGACAAGCGAATTACCCATCCCACCTTGAGTGCCAATACCCTCCTCATGTTGAATCAGCAATGGGACTTCGCATTTCAATTGGATATTGTCACCAAGCCCGTAGTTGAGGTCCAGAAGGGGGGTTTCAAGCGCTGCATCCGTGACTGTTTTGTCGAGAATGAATGCTACGTTGATTTCCCAGTGTTTGTCTCCTGGGGTATCCGGGTCGTCAGTAATGAGTGGAGGGCCAGCAAAAACAGGCCCCGCAATTAAAAGGAGAAGAAAAATGCACAAGCAAAATCGTAAGCTCATGAAGACCTTCGAGAAAGGTGTTTTTGGCGCGCTACTTCCCGACTACCAGGACTTCAAAGCTATCCTTCACCATCTCGGGTCGCGGTTTAAGGGTCTCTGCCGTTGGCGCTTTGGGTGGCATGAACAGCGCGGTGGGCAGATAGATATTGTGGGTTTTGAGGTCAATCGCCATTGTGCGCGCCCCGCGTTGTGTCGCGACCGTTTCCATCACTTCGTATGTGCCTGGAGAAGCTTCGTGAACCACAGTAAGGGTTCCGTCACCATTCGAGCTGAATGCGAGTCCGGTACCTGAATCAAACCCGTTTCCGTCGACATTGGCTCCAATGGGCGGGGTGGCGAGGACTTTGCCGGTTTTCGTATCGAGAACCGTCATTATCCTGTTATGGCACCCTGAAAAAACCCGGCCATGTTCTGCATCAATGGCCATGCCTGATGGTTCTTCGCAAGGTTTCAAGGAAAACTTGCGGGAAACGATGGCCTTCCTGCCGTCTATCTCAAGAACCTCATTGGTGTCTTCATTGTTTACGTAAACCTTGCCTTTACCGTCAACGGTGGAAAATTCCGGCTTCCCGCCCAGAGGGATTGTCTTCGAAACCTTTCCGGTTGCGGCACTGAATACCGTGGCATCTTTGCTGCGGCCGTTGAAAGTGAAGACTTTTTTCGTGGCAGGTTCATAGATGATGGCATCGGGATTCCCCCCTGTCTTCACTTCACCCAGAACTTTCAATGTCTTCAAATCGAAAATGGTTGAGGTATCCGCTTTCCCGTTGCTGGTAAAGCCGCGATTCAATTCTTTTGCGATTGCTATGCCGTGGACGCCGGGGGTGTTGGGGATATCGCCGACAACCTTATCCGTATCGAGGTCTATGACCATGACATGGGTACTGCGGGAAATATACAGGCGCCGGGCTGCGTTATCCACCGTGAGGTAATCCCAGCCGCCTTCGCCGCCAACCTTGAGCCGTTTGATTATGTGGTATCCGGGGTCGGCGGCATAGGAGGTGGCAGCGAAGGCCAAGCAAAATAATAAAATCAGCTTTTTCATGGATTCTTTTGTCCTTTTTTTGAGGGAAGTTTTTTCCAATTCTGGAGCCTTGGCAAATAGGTCATCGAATGAGCCCACTTCAGGCGCTTGGGCGGGCAGGTCAGCGAAGAGATGTCACGCCACAGCCTGGATCTTATGATGAAATATCCCGCAGGAAATGACATTATACCAAGACCTAATGAAGTCTGCTCGGTATATTAGCCGATTTCAGTGCTTTTCTGTACCCATGGCTGGAGCGTTGTTTACAAAGCCTTCAACCCGATCTTATCGGGGGCCAAGAAACCTATCGCCGTTGAAATGTATCAGGTGTTCCGGGACATCGGCGAGCCAGACTTCTGTGTCCCAGGCTCATCGCTCTTCGCGGCGGCATATTCTCTGCCTACCCGGTCGGCGATGATGGTGGGGCGCTCGTGCATGATGGATCCTTTCCGGTGCCCTAACAAAATACAGCCAACCAGCACTTCATTCAATCATTTTTCTGAATACTGCCGAACGAATTCGGGGGTCGTCGTATTAATTGACAGGAGTTAATATACCGCCCGCGTAATTCGCAACGGATGCGAAAGGAAGGGGTTACTGGTAGACATGGCTGGCAATGAAAAAGCCCGGCAGCTTTGACATTAGGGGGGTGCTCCATCTCCCCCGCCGACCCCTCAGGATAACATGACACAACAGTTCTATAAATATATGCATATGATATTGCTACGTTTTTACAACTTTGTCAAAGAGTGAACAGGGCTGAATATGCACTACGAAGGGGTAAGGATGGGAAAAGGAATGGATATAGCCAAAAAATTAAAATTAATCAGCATTATGGGCTGTCGTTAATTACCTACAGCTAAATCGAGCTTTGTTTGCTATGTATACGCGGAAGAATAACCGCGGAGGCATGTTTTGACGATTGAAGAGGCATTTGGCATCGTAATTCGGAGATTGCGGAGAGAACGCATGCTCTCACAGGACAAGCTGTCCTCTATCAGCATGGTCGACCGTGCTTTCATCTCAAATATCGAGGGGGGCAAACAGCAGCCGAGCCTCATCACCATTTTCGAGCTTGCCAATGCGTTGAATGTTACCACGTCCAGCATTATGGTTGAGGTGGAATTTTTGCTGAAAATCAATTGCCCCGAAATACTCAAACTCGACGAAAACAGCAAATTAGCTTGGTTGCGCAACCTGGAGAATATAATGACGGAGACCATGGAAGAGTTTCGCGGGAATGAAACTATACTTGTAGTAGATGACGAACTTCAACTACGCGAGCTACTTTCGTCTTTTCTGTCTAATTTTGGATACAACATAATTTGTGCCAATGACGGTTTTGATGCCGTAGAAATATATAAACAAAACATTGAGTCAATAAGACTTTCCATTATGGATATTGTTATGCCACGGAAGGATGGCATTACGGCATCAAAAGAAATTAAAGAGTTAAATCCATGCGCAATAATTCTGTTCACCAGTGGGTATAGCCCAAACCATATAAGTAAGTCAGAAGATATAGACCTAATTCAAAAACCGTTTTCTCCTATAGAGGTAATTAAAAAGATTCGAACCAGCCTTGATTCAAACCGATGTTGCTGAATGCCGGCAATGGGATGGAAGATAATTCCCGCCCTAGTCCCTGATTCTTTTCCGACCCCGTGGACGATTACCGGGGGCCATATTGTTCCATACGCAGAGTTAAAGCTCGAAACCGAGCGCGCAAGCCAACGGGCCAAGAATCAAGCTCAGCCTCAACAGCCTCATTGTAAAAAGAAAGATGGAAACTCATGACCTAAATATACCACGCGTGTTATAAAGGTAAAGGGCTTTGAAGGAGCGGAGCCAAACATCGGTATGGGCAACCCTTAAAAGGAATTCGATGGGCAGGATATTTATTTGACCAAGGGAAATCGGGGGGCAGTATATTAAATTGACCGTAGTTTTATGTACAGCCTGCAGAATTTACACCGGATGTAAAATGTCTGGTTGCGGGTAGGCATGGGCAGGCAATGAAAAAGCCCGGCAGCTTTGACAGCTGACCGGGCTTTTTCATTATTGGTGGCGGCGCAGGGACTTGAACCCCGGACATCACGGATATGAGCCGTGTGCTCTAACCAGCTGAGCTACGCCGCCGTGTTCGTTGAGTAAGGTCTTACTTTTTAATCCATCCGAGCCATAATTGTCAAGAAAAAATCTGAGCAGCACCGATGCTTTTTACTTTGCATTTCGCAATCGCCATGTTTGCAGAGTCACTCGGCTTCAGTGAGATGCCGGCAGAGGTCCGGATGAAGCGGCGGGCGTAGATGTTGTCAGTAGACCGGATGAGGCGGTGGGCGACTTGCCCGTCAGCCCTTCCAGGGTGAAGTTGATATGGAAGGAAAAAGGGACTCCTGGACGTTGGACGACGGAGGAGATGATGCTCCAGCACTTTTGGTGATATTCAACGGTATAGACCGATTCGAGAAAACCGGAGAGGTCGAAGGAATAGCGGGCGGCATAGCCAAATACCCACGGCTTGAAGACCTTGGTGATGATCTTACCCTCCGTGTATTGCACTTGGTCACGGGCAAAGCGGTAACTCAGGACAGCGGTGTTTCCTTTCTTGTCGTCGAACTCCAGGCCTGGCGCAGCAGAAGAGATGTAGTTGTGGTAAACGTTGTAACTGGAGTCGAAAATCAGCTTTGCCTGGGGATGCACCCAGGTCTCGGATTCCAGAAACAGGTCGGTCCAGGGGCGGTTGATATCGACCATGGTCAGCAGGTTGCGCCTAGTCCCTTCGATGCCGTAGCCCTGGGTCAGCTCGATGCGGGAGAGGTCGCGGTAGGTCGTTACGTCTCCGGTCTGGTATTTCCCCCCCAGAAAGCTGGTCACAGAGGCATAGAGGATATTCTGCCCGACGAGGCGGTCGTTATAGTCGTAGAATGGGAGCCTTGTCTGATCATGATTCGGGGCATAGACATAGGAAAGCTCGGGGGTGAGCTCGTGGCGCAGCTTAAGGAGTGATGGGCCGCCCACATCGTAGACCCGGCTGATCGATGTGGAGGCACTGGCGCCCGCCTGGGGCAGCAGGTCGCCGTCCTCCGGCCGTGTCCCGGAACCTGCGGTATTCTGGGTGTTGTAGCCGCGCAGCTGCAGACCGCCATAGGCCGTGACGTTCAGGTAACCGGGCAGGCCGGTAACCAAGCTCAGGCGCGGAAAGGCGCTCACGCGCTGGCCGGTGGTGTCTACCCCCCGGTACATGTCGGCAAAGCTGGAGTCAAGGTCGAAATATACCGGCGTTGAAGGGATCCGCTGGCGGACTCCGGCCAGTGAGATCTCCGGCAGAGTTTGCAGTGTATGGCTGTTGTCCGGGGTGTACAGGTCCTCGACGATGCGCAGGTATCCTGTAAGAGCGTAATGCTGCCAGGTTTTGAGCGCGTTTACAATGGTGTCGTTGGACTGGCGGTTGTAGTCGCCGCTCCTTTCCCCGAAATCCAACAGAAAGTTTCGGTCGCTGGTCAGGTTGATATCCGACCGCAGGTTCATGTCGGGAGAGAGGATCTCCTTGTGGTTGATGGCAATCTGGCCGCGCCAATGATCCTTCGGCAGGTCGTATATGAGGTATCCTCCGATTTGCCCTTCGCTGCCCCTGGAACGGATATAGCGATAATCCAAGCCGGTGCCCAGGCCTCGCTTGGTCTGGGGATCGAGGTCGAGTTGCAGGTCCTGGCTCGGTGAGATGACCAGGTAGAGCGGGATGTCCACTTCTGCGCCGCGGTTGCTGGTGTAGCTGACGCGGGGAAAGAGAAGCCCGCTTTTGCGTTCCCGCACGACCGGAAAGGCCATCCAGGGGAAATAGAGGACCGGCACATCCTTGATGTAGAAGGTCACGTCCCTGCCGATCGCATACCCCAGCAGGTTGACGTCGAGCCGGTCTGCTCTGAATTTCCAGCTTGGATCCGGGTAGTCGCAGGTGGTCAGATCGGTTGTGAAGATCTGGAAGTCGTTGTCGTTTAGCCTGATGACCTTTTCGCCGGTAAAGGTGACATTGGACGCGGTGGAGTTGAGCACCCCTTTTTCCAACTCCCCTCTGCCCGTATCCATGTCCAGGCTGATGGAATCTCCCTTCAGGGTATCATTGCCTTTCTTGGCGACCACATTGCCGGTGGCGTACAGTATCCTGGTCGTGCGGTAGTAGGTTGCCTTGTCGGCCGTGAGGGTCATGCCCTGCCATATGACCCTCACATTGCCGGTGGCGATGATTATGTCATTGGCCGCGTTCTGGGTCATGGCGTCGGAGTGGATGGAGATGTTGCCATCGGGCATGGGGTCGGCCCCAAGGCAAAGCGAGGTTGGAAGCCAGGCCAGGCTGATCAGCAGTATGAAAAGGCGTGTCGGCGTCACTAGCCCCGTATCCCTTCAAAATGCTGTCCGGCGAGCCAAGCCTTGGTCTCTCCGACCGTGAACAGGGACCCGCACACCACGATCAGATCGTCCTTTCCGGCTTCGCGGCGTGCCGTCTCAACGCCGTTAGCGACGCTCCCGCAGGCGGTGGCCCGGAAGCCGTGACTTTCGAGGATTCCGGCCAGGGCTTTATCGTCCAGTGCACGCTCCACCGCTGGTATGACGGCGTAGGCGCGGTCGATCATGCCGATGAGTGGGGCGAGCATCTCGGGGATATCCTTGTCGGACATGACGCCAGCCACCAAGAGGAGCCGTCGGTAGCGGTAATCGCCCAGAGCCTCGGCCAGGACGGCGGCGCCGGCCGGGTTGTGGGCACCATCCAGCAAAAGCGGGGGAGGGCCCGGGATCAGTTCCATGCGCCCGGGCCATTGTGCGGCGCGGATGCCGGTGACAAGGGCATGCGGCGGGACAGGGATCCCGGCGGCAGCTGCAAAAGCCTCCGCCGCGGCCATGGCCACGGCAGCGTTTTGTGCCTGGTAGCGGCCAGGGAGGCCTGAGGCCAGGTTGGACAACTCCGTGCAAAGGCCATGGTAGTGGAGGAAACCATCGCTTCCCCACGAGGCGTGAAAATCGTCTCCCTCCCGGATCAACCGGTTGGCTCCCGCTTCGCTGATGCTCCGGATCACCTCCAGGGCCTCTGCCGGCTGGCGCGCGGAGATCACGGTGGTCTCTGGTTCGGCGATGCCTGTCTTTTCGGCGGCTATCTGGGCCAGTGTTGACCCCAGGTAGTCGCAATGGTCAAGCGCAATGGGGGTAATGACCGTCATTATGGCGGGTATTGCGGCGGTGGCGTCCGATCTGCCCCCCATCCCGGCCTCCATGACAGCCACCTCGGCTCGCTCTTCGGCAAAACAAAGGACAGCCAGGGCGGTCACGATCTCGAAGAAGGTGGCTTCGGCCGGGGCCTGTGCCATGACCGTGTCGAGCAGCGCCTCAAGGCGTTCAGGCGCCGGTTCCAGCCCGTTGATGCGGAAGCGCTCGCTGAAGTTTACCAGGTGCGGGGAGGTGAACAGGGCACAACTAAGCCCTGCCGCCTCGAGCATGGAGGCGAGAAAAGCGGAGGTGGAGCCTTTGCCGTTGGTGCCGACCACGTGGATACTGCGGAAAGAGCGTTCCGGGTGTCCCAGGCGCTCCAGGATGAGCCGGACCCTTTCCACGCCGGGACGAATGCCGAAACGCCGGCGGGCGTATAGCTTCTCAAGCATGCCGGCCAATGACATTTCAGGCTGCTGGACGATAAAGCATCTTCAGGATCGAAGCAAGTTTGCTGCGCATCTCCGTGCGGGGACAGATCACGTCCACCATGCCATGGTCCAGCAGGTACTCGGCCCGCTGAAACCCTTCCGGCAGTTTCTGGCGGATGGTCTGTTCGATGACCCGAGGCCCGGCAAAACCGATCAGGGCCTTGGGTTCGGCAATGTTGAGGTCCCCCAGCATGGCAAAGCTGGCGGTAACGCCGCCGGTGGTCGGGTCGGTGAGGATGGATATGAAGGGGATGCCGGCCTGCTTCAGTTTGGCCAGGGCTGCCGAGGTCTTAGCCATCTGCATCAGCGACAGAATGCTTTCCTGCATGCGTGCGCCGCCCGAAGCGGATATGATCAGCACCGGCTGGCGCTGTTGAAGGCCCCGTTCGATGGAGCGGGTGATCTTTTCGCCGACCACGCTCCCCATGCTGCCGCCCATGAAGGCAAAATCAAAGCAGGCAACCTGCACGCCCATGCCGTCTATACTTCCCTCGACACAGATGACGGCGTCCTTTGATCCCCCCTTGGCCACGGCGGCATCGATGCGCTCCTGATAGCTCTTGGCATCCTTGAAGTCAAGAAAGTCCACCGATTTCATACCGGCGTCGAACTCCTGCCACGTCCCGTTGTCCAACAATATCTCCAGGCGCTTGCGGGCCGGGATGCGGTAGTGGTGCCCGCACTTGGGGCAGACACTGAGGTTGGCTTCGATATCCTTGCCGAGGATGGTTTCGGAACAACCGGGGCACTTGACCCACATCCCCTCGGGAACCTTCACCTTTTTTTCCGTATTCTTCTCGATGCCTGCTTTGTCACGGTTGAACCAGCTCATATCTTACCTCGCGATCTGTCGAAAAATTATGTGCTATGACCCATCAAGCCGGGCCAGGGGAGATGGCACGCTTCAGGTCGCCCACCAGCCTCTTGAGTTCGCTCTTCAGTTTGGCGCCGGAGTGCTGTTCGAAAAGTTTGACAATGGCGCTGCCAACGACGACGCCATCAGCCATGGCCGCCACCTCGGCCGCCTGTTGAGGGGTGGAGATACCGAAGCCGGCCATGACCGGCAAGCGTATCTTTCGGCGTACCTTTGCCAATTCGTCCGCCAGGGTCGCGGATGTTCCCTGGCGCACACCGGTGACGCCGGTTACGGTCACATAATAGACGAAACCGCGTCCCAGCTTGCCTACCATCGCGATGCGTGACTTGTCCGAGGTCGGCGTCAACAGGAAGATGACGTTCAACCCGCTTGTAGCTGCATGACGGAGAAACTCGTCCGACTCCTCCGGGGGCATGTCCACCAAAAGAACGCCGTCCACGCCTGCCTGGACGGCATCACGGCAAAAGCGTTCATAGCCATAGGCATGGATTGGGTTGAGATAACCCATCAGGATGATCGGTGTATCCAGTGTTATCCGAACCGTTGTAACGGTTGCGAGGATTCCCGTCAGGGTGGTGCCGGCAGCCAGTGCCCGTTCGGATGCCAGTTGAATTGTCGGTCCGTCGGCCATGGGGTCGGAAAAAGGGACACCCAATTCGATGATATCCGCACCGGCATCCGCCAGCAGCCGGATCATCTCTTCCGTGGTGCCGAGATCCGGGTCGCCGGCGGTTATGAAGGTCACAAGGGCCTTGTCGTTGTTATGGTGGAGTGTGGCGAGTCGTTGGGAAAGTCGGTCCATGTCGTTGCGGTCTCCGCTTGCATATGCAGCAAAAAAAATGAATTTTGGACTATCAAGCCTGTAGGATCGGGATATGCCGCCCCCCCACATTCTGTCAGATCTTGAATCCTGCCATTTCCTTTTCCAAAAGGTCGATCTGCTTTGAGAGGCTGGTGACGGAATGTTCCATAAGATCGGCAGCCTCCGCGTTGGCGGCGGAGGTGAGCTGGATGTTGTCGACGGCCTTGAGTATCTGGGCGCTGTTTTTACCCTGGGAACGGCACGCGTCCCGTATCTGGTCGATCATGGAGGTCACGTCTTCGGTAGAGCGGGCAATCAGGGCGCTGGCGCGGCTCTGTTCACGCGTGGAGGTGCGGACATGGATGGTCAGGTCTTTCATGCTTTCCACCGCTGACGAGATCAGCTCGCTACCGCGGGAGTGCTCGCGCGCAGACGATGCAATATGGCCGACCATCTCCTCTACACTTGTTATGGCCTCCTTGATGCTCTGGCTGCCACGGGCCTGCTCGACGGTGGCGCGTGCTATCTCCTTTACCTGGATGCTGGCCCTCTGGACGCCGCTGACGATCTTTTCCAGGGCCGCACCCGAGCGGTGTGAGAGTTTTTCCCCTTCCGAGATATATTGTTCCGCCAGGCTGATCGCCTCAACGGCGCGCACGGTTTCGGTCTGCACCCCCTTGATGACGGAGGCAATCTCACGGGTGGAACTGCTGGTCCGTTCCGAAAGTTCGCGTATCTCTTCGGCCACTACCGCGAATCCCTTGCCGTGCTCTCCGGCTTGGGCAGCAATGATGGCAGCATTGAGGGCCAGCAGGTTGGTCTGTTCGGCCACCTCATCGATGACCGAGAGAATGGCGCCGATGTCCTTGGCCTTGAGCGACAGATTTTCTATGACCTCTGCGGTTATGTGGGATGATCGGCGTATGTCCTGCATGCCGGCAATGGCTTCTTCAGCCGCTTTTTTGCCGGTTTCCGCGTCATTCTTGACATTTTCCGAGATGGCGGAGGTATCCTTGGCACTTCTTTCTACCTGCTTGATGGTGGCATCCATCTCGGCGATGGATGAGGCCGTGGTACTGGATGCGCCAAGCAGATTGGCGATGCTCGCGTCGATCTCCTTGATGGATGAAGCCATCTGGATGATCGAAGAGCTTACCTCGTCCACCGTGCCCCCCAGCTTATCGGCGTTTAGTGCAACCTCCTCGATGCTGGCCGCCATCTCAAGAATCGAGGAGGATGTCTCCGAGGCTGACACGGAGAGCCTGCCGATGTCGTCCGAGATATCCTGAACCGACTTGTTGATGAGTTCTACGGCCTGGGATGTCTCTGCTACCGTTATCTCCTGGAGTTTGGTCGAGTCGACCACCTGGCGGGATGCTTTTTCGATGTTGTTGTCAATGGAGATGAATTCTTCGGAAGCGCTGTTGACCCTGGAAACCATGCTTTGCAGGTTCTCCGCCATGGTGTTCATGGCCGTGGCCAGGGCGCCGATCTCGCCTCCCGCCTTGACATCGAGGCGGCTGTCCAACCTGCCGTCCGCCACGGTGCGGGAAAAAACGACACAATCCCGCAGCGGCCCGGTTATGGAGAGGGTGATCAGGTACGAGAGAAGGGCGATCAGGGAGATAACCACGATGCCAGTGATACCGGTCGTCATGATCTTGGCGGTGATGCTGGAGGATACTCGGCTTTCAGCGGCGCTGACTTCGCCGTGAAGAGTTAAGACCATGTGCGCGACAGTGGTGCTGAAACTGTTGAACCGCTGTGTCTGTATGCCGGTCATGAGGTAACTGGCCTTGAGCACATCCCCTTTCTCAACTGCGGGCAATACCTCGTCCAAGAGCGTCTTCTTGTAATTGAACCATATGATGTAAGCCTTGTTGATGGTCTCCCGCTCGCTAGGCGAGATTATCGACTTCTGGACGTTGTCGAACTTGCTGTCGATACCGCTTGTGAGTTGTTTTACGTTCTCGACAATCTTGACGATGGCTGCCGGATCGGTTTCCAGCATGAAATTCTGCATCTCATTGCTGATCTGGTAGAGGTCGGATTTGAGGAGCGCGATATTCTCGAGGGCGTTGCTGTTGGCCTGGATGGTTTTGTAGGTGCTCCCCCCGATCCTGACATCGTTTAGGAGCATGATGCATAGAACCGCCACAAGCATGATGCCGGAGAACGCCGCTGCCGATAGCAGCGTCATCTTTGCGCGCAGGCTGTAGCCTTTGCCATGGGGCGAATCGGACGTTGTCTGCACGTGGCGCAAGCTCCTTGGTCTGCGAAGTTTTGTTTCAAGAGGCCAGGGGAGTGTTAACGGCCGTAGCTGTTTCGCCGGCGGACGCGAGTAGCGGGCCGTTGGAAAAAGGGGTACCTACGGAAAAAGCCGCCCAACTATAGCAGAGCTGCCGCTTTCTTATCAAGCAAAAACGCCCGCGACACGGGCCGCGGGCGGAATGGAGGATGTAAAGAAAGGGCGCATCCCAACTATCCTCAGGGGGTTTTTATGCCTGACTCTTCCATGGCAAGACGCTCAGTTTGGCGATCCAATTCGGCCAGCATCTCCAGGCGGATCTGCCGGACTTTTTTCATATAGGCATCGGCTTGTGGGCCCTGGCCGCAATAGAGCTTTTTGGCCCGTTCCAGGTTGCCGGAGGCTGATTCCAACTTGGAGAACAGTTCGCGTACGGCCGCTTCAGCGCATTTCCCGTCATTTACCATGTCCTGGGGGGTGTAACCATGGCTCTTTGCCCTCTGGGGCATGAGTTGCCAAACGCCCAGCGCCCCTTTGGAAGAGACTGCCACCGCCGAGAGTCTGTGTCCCCCGGTCTCTGCAAGGGCGATTTCAGCCAGGTCAAAGGGCTTGAAAGGGGTTCCGAGGGTTTTGGTAAAGCAGAGGGCCGCCAATCGCCGCGCCCGTTCAATGGTGGTGCGTCGGGAGAAGGCCGCCTCTACGGCCTTGACTTGACGCTTTCGTTCGCTCATGGAGACACCTTTCTCCAAAAGACTCCTGATCTCCCGGTCAAGGGTGGAATCAAAAACAGCCGTTACCGCGGCCTGAGGCGCTGTTTTATTGACCGGAGAGTTTTCGCAGCCTGCCAGTAGGAGCAGGCATATTAAAAAGTATAGTTTATTTGCCATAATAAGAGAGTGGGTGTGATGTATCAGCTTTGCCGGAATGGCGTAAACGCCAGGAGGTACTGGTTGTGGCTCCGGCCGGATGCTCCTTTCTTGCTGGATTTACCTTGAAACGCCAAAGTCCCGATTGCCGGGACTTTGGATGGTTACAAGATGCATATGATATAATGCATGAAATTTGATTTGTCAAGTCGTACTGACAAATATTGTGTTATATCGGGTAATTACACCTGAATCAGTAGGCTTCCGGGCTGCCAAGCACATCCTCGTTGCTGACCCGTGCCCGGAAGATGCGATACACCCATATCTTGTACGCTATGACGGTAGGAACACAGATCAGCGCCACGACGGTCATGATCTCCAGCGTCAGCAGACTGGACGAGGAGTTGTAGATGGTCAGGTTTGAGGCCGGGTCGATGTTTGAGGGGATCAGGTTGGGGAAAAGACCGGTTACGCCGGTCAGAACCACGAACACGATAGTCAGGCATGAAAAGGTGAAAGCCTTGTGGCACTGGCCTTTTGCGGCAAAGAGTTTGACCAGCAGAAGCGAGGCCACGGCAATCACGGGTATGACCAGCAGAAACGGCACCTTGAAGAAGTTGTCGTATAGCTTGGTAGCGGGGTATGTGTAGCCGAGAAATGCCACCGCAACCACCAGAAGCGGTAGCCATAGCTTGTTGGCCAGGGCTTCGCCCCGCTTGCTCAGCTCGCCGGTAGTCTTGATGGCGGCGTAGAGCGAGCCGTGGACGGCAAAGAGCAGGACGAACAGCACGCCGGTCAGGAGGCCGTAGGGGTTGAGCAGGCCGATCAGTGTCCCGTCGTAGGCGAAGTTCACGGCGGCAAAATCATTTCTCATGGGGATTCCCTTGAAGATATTGCCGAATGCCACCCCGAACAGCAGGGCCGGAAGGAAGCTGGAGACACAGATAGCCGTATCCCAGGCCTTCTTCCAGGCGGTGCTTTCCAGCTTGCCCCTGAACTCAAAGGAAACGCCGCGCACGATCAGAGAAAAAAGTAAAAGCAGCAGTGCCGAGTACAGATTGCTGAACATCAGGGCATAGGTGGTGGGAAATGCCGCAAAGGTGGCTCCGCCGGCGGTAATCAGCCAGACTTCGTTGCCGTCCCAAACCGGGCCGACCGTATTGATCAACACCCGCTTTTCAATATCGCTTTTTGCCAGAACGACGGACAGAAAGCCGGTACCGAGCACGAAGCCGTCCAACATGAAATAGACCGACCACAGTACACCCCACAACACGAACCAGATGATCTGGAAAACGGATACGTCCATAGTTTATGCCCTCCCCTGCACGTTGATGATGGCGGAAAGATCCTTGTCCGGCCCTTTTTTGGCGTATTTGACCAACAGGAAGATGTCGATGGCGCCCAAAAGGCCGTAGAGAACGGTAAAGCCCAGGAGAGACAGCGCCACCTGGGTGGTAGAGACCGATTTGGAAACCGCGTCCGCGGTTTTGAGCACGCCATAGACGATCCAGGGCTGCCGCCCCAATTCAGAGACGAGCCAGCCGAACTGTTCCGCCAGATAAGGGGCAGGAATCAGGCATACCATGAGCATGAGGAAGAGGCGTTGCTTCTCCAGACCCTGTCTGCGCGACACAAAGATGGCCAAAAGGCTGGCGAGGATCATGAGCGTGCCCAGGCCGACCATCAGGCGGAAGCTTAAAAAGGTGGGGACAACAAGGGGACGGAGGTCCTTTGGAAACTCCTTGAGCCCCCTGATCTCGGCGTTAGGGTCGTGGAAGGCCAGCATGCTGAGGGCGTGGGGGATGCAGATCTGCTCTAGCGCGTTGCACTCACGGTCAGGGTCCGGGAGGAGCAGCAGGTTCATGCCGACCCCACGCTTCGTTTCCCACTGGGACTCCATGGCTGCGAACTTGGTTGGTTGGGTCCTGGCGATCTCCACGGCGTGGAAGTCACCGGTCATGCCCACGCCGATCGAGGCGACAAAGGCCCAAACCGCTGCCAGCCGGAAGGAGCGTTTGAAAAAGTCGATCTCGTTGTTGCGCAGCAGGTGCCAGGCGGATACCCCCATGATGAGGAAAGCGGCCAAGGCATAGCCGGAGAGCAGGGTATGGGTGAATTTGATCCAGCCGTAAGGGTTGGTAAGGACGGTCAGGAAGTTGTTCATCTCGGCGCGGTTGTTGCGCAGCACATAGCCTACCGGTTTCTGCATCCAGGCGTTGGCCAGAAGAATGATCAGGGCCGAGACATTGGTTGCGACAGAGGCCAGCCAGATGGAGGCAAGGTGTGCCTTCTTCGAGATCTTGTCCCAGCCGAAGATCCAGACGCCGATGAAGACCGACTCAAGGAAGAAGGCCAGGGTCGCCTCGATCGCCAGCGGCGCGCCGAAGATGTCCCCGACATAACGGGAATACTCGGACCAGTTCATGCCGAACTGGAATTCCATGGTGATGCCGGTCACGACCCCCAGGGCAAAATTGATCAGGAATAGTTTGCCCCAGAATTTGGTCATGCGGAGCCAGGTCTTGTCACCTGTCGCCACATACTTTGTTTCCATCCAGGCGGTCAGGATCGAGAGCCCGAGGGTAAGAGGGACAAAGATCCAGTGGAACATGCTGGTTGCGGCGAACTGCAACTGACTTAGGGTTACTACGTCCATACGTCCTCCTTGCTAAGATTGCTTTAGTGATGTGAGTGTGTTCATGGCCGATGATATTTTCGGTAAAATGGATAGAATATGGATAAAAAGGTCTATTTTGTC
>Ga0316217_10000200_pt1 | contig 91279 bp, 81 predicted proteins | sample 1anoAmetaG_FD_203633 | JGI IMG/M metagenome (GOLD analysis project Ga0316217, IMG submission 203633) | Freshwater microbial communities from Trout Bog Lake, Wisconsin, USA - 1anoA | ecosystem: Environmental > Aquatic > Freshwater > Lake > Hypolimnion/Profundal zone | place: USA: Wisconsin...
GGTCGGGGGAATAGAAGTATAAATTTGGTTCCTTGCCCAGATAGCTCAGTCGGTAGAGCAGAGGATTGAAAATCCTCGTGTCGGCGGTTCGATTCCGTCTCTGGGCACCATAAAAATTAAGGGGTTAGCCATTAAAAGCTAACCCCTCTTTTTTTGTCTTGTGTAATTCCTGTGTAATCGTGTCAACCCCTCCCTTGCGCCTATCCTGTTATCTTTAGTCTGTCTTCCAACTTGCTCATGGCAGCTTGAATATGATCTCCGTTTTGGTGAGCGTACCTGGCAACCATCTTCAATGTTTTATGGCCGGAAATGCGCTGCACGGTAGGCAAGTCTACGCCCGCTTGCACAAGGTGGGTTATGGCCGTATGCCGGAGAGTATGCCTGAGCACTTGGTCCGGGTCCAACCCAGCTGCGGCGACGACTCGCCGGTATGCTTTGCGGATGTTCACCGTGTGCCCTTCTTTGGCAGCGATGGACGGGAATAACCACGGCGTTCCTTTCGGTAGTGCTGCAAGGTAGCCTTCGAGGAAATCAGAGAGGTGCTTCGTGATCGGCTGATCCCTCGCCCCGGCCTTGGCCTTCGGTATGTAAATTCGGCGTCGCTGGAGGTCAACATGCTCGCGCCTGATACTAAGAATCTCCTCCAGCCTCATCGCTGTCTCCAGGCCCGTTACTATAAATGGGTAAACCTGCGAGTTCTGATCCTGCTTAGCACATTCTACGAGACATTTAATTTGATCGATATCCAGATAGATTATTCGCCCCTCCTCTTCCTTGAATAGCTTGATCTTTGGCCTTGTGGATGTCCATCCCCATTCGGCGCTCTTATTCAATAGGTGGGACAGAACGGCCAACTCCCGGTTGATCGTCCCTTTGCTGGTGAGCTTCAGCTTCGTTTTGTCTTTGGGCTTTTGCTTCTCTCCACCGGGGAGAGCCGTCTCTTCTGATCTCTGTTTTTTGTATCGCTCTATGTCGAAGCTGCTGATCTTCGCCAACGGCAATTCTCCGAAGAACGGTACAAGATGCTGGTTCAAGCGGCGGCGTTTTGCGGCAAGGTCCTTTCCACCCTCCTCAGTCGATTTTTCCAAGTACTTCCCTGCTGCTTCCTGAAAGCTCAAGGCGATCTTGCGGCCCTTCGGTAGTGCAAGCCGATCATCGCGGGCATCTCGACGGACCTTCTCAACAAACTCTTCTGCCTGGTTGCGAGTTGTGCCGTCCGACTCCTTCCCGATTACACGATGTATCCTCTGCCCGTCTACCATGACGTTAACCGTGAATACGCCGTCACCATTGGCAAGCCGGTCAAAGGTAATGCCGTGCTCGTTAATCGTTCCACCGGGCTTCAACTTACGCATAGCAGTACGGTCTAGTTTCTTGAATGCCTTCGCCATGGTTCTACTCCTTGTTTGCTAGGTCGCCGAGCACATCGGTCAACTTGCTTTGAGCATCAGTCGCCTCTTCTTCAGATAGGTGCATCGTTGCTGATGCCGCTCCATTTAAGGCCGTCTCTAAATCGGATGGACTGAATACGGAAAGCTCGGACGCTGATAAGTCGCCCCTTGCTACCAGCTTCAAGTTTTCCCAATCGCCACGTAGACGCGGCCAATGGGCATTCTCTAGTTTCCGCTCCTTCTGGTTATCCCAATAGTAGTCATACTGGCATATTGTTTTCCAAAGCACTTGTTCCTCGAACGTCAACAGTTCTGGGTAGCGCAAGGCGAGCTTTACGAACCTATCCGCCTCATCGACGTCCCAAATCTCCCTTGTCTCCGACCAAACTGTTACGTCTGCCTGCTGAGGCCGGAGCGCCGTTCGCGCTACCGCGTCTCGAACGGCCATTTCAATGAAGCTCGATTTTGTCTGGCGGTTAACCCTGGCGGCGATGTCGGCCAGGTAGTTCAACATAGGGTCCAGACGAATCGTCACCGTCTCCGACCTGGAGAGCTTGCCGCCTCCGCCTCTTCGTTTTGCCTTCTCTGCCATAACTCCTCCCGGTCAAAAGTTCCTCAAAGTTCTATGCAATAAGGGTATAACCGAAAAAGGGTTGACTTACAACTCAAAAGTTCTTAGTGTGTCCATGTATTGTAAAACAACACATTTTAGGGGGGAGTGAGATGGCCGGGAACGCAGAGATAAAAAGCACAGAAGTAACGATGTACCCCGATGGTCGCTTGGATACCAAGAACGCCTCGGTGTACCTGGGGAGCGCACCGAAGACCTTAGCGATGCACCGCAGCAACGGCACGGGACCTAAGTACGTCAAACGCGGCAGGGTGTTCTACTTCAAGGACGACTTAGACGCCTGGCTGCAAGAGGGGAGGGCTACCAGTACCGCGCAAAGCAGGACACGCCTGGCACTTGTGAAAGGTGGCAACAAGACCGTGGGAATAACAGAAAGACCGGCCTGAGGTGTAACGCATGACATCTCCCCAACTTTTCACTTTAGCAAAGATTAGAGTTTCAGTGTTCACGGAGCGGCAATGGCGAAAACAAAGGAAGAGGCGTTAACACCGAGACAGAGGGTATTCGTCGGAGAACTCGTCAAGGGGTCCTCACAGACGGCGGCAGCGGAGACAGCGGGATATCGGCACCCTGGCGTAACAGGATCAACGGTCCTGAACTCCCCTGGCGTGCGGGCGGCACTGGACAAGGCTTTTGCCGATAGGGGCCTTGACGATGGATTCCTTGCTCAAAAAATCCTTGACCTGTGCTGCGCCACGGACGGAGAGGGCGAAGCCAACTGGGTTGCACGGGCAAGAGGCGCGGACCTTTTATGTAGGATCAAGGGCGCGTTCAGGCCATCTCAGGTCGAAACCACATCTATCAGCTTCGAGATGCGACTAGAAGCCATTGTTGGCAACCCTACCGACGAAGAGCTTGACGCTATCGCTGCCAACTTGGATGCAGGGGTAGGCCAACTTATATGCCTTAACCATCCAGAATGAAAGGTGAAAACTGCGATGTCGGCAAATGACTTTTTTTCCATTTTGGATTATGCGAGTTTAGGACATATTCCAAATTCAGAGAGGTGCCTTAGTGGAAAGCTGTCCTGTTGTAAAAGTTGATATTGAAGAGGAGGCGTTGGAGTTCATCGCTGCTGGACTACTGGCACTAGGAGCGCAGAGTCCGGCGTTTCATCGGGCAGCTTTGTACGCCTTGACGAACGTCCGCTTGGTCCGTCAGGCGGAAATATTGGGGATAACCAATGGTAGTCTTCAATCATACCGCGCCAGGCCCGATTTCAAGGCATTGGCAAGGGGAAACGCTTTGAAGTTCGGCATATCGGTTTTGCATAAGATTATCCCGGCAGCTTGCAGCCAATTCGGTTTCATCATACAAAACGCAGACGACGGCGATATACGAAAGGTTGTGCGTGTGGCATCGGAACGCGGGGGGCTATTCTCGGGCCAAGAGTGCAACTTGTCCGAGACGGGCTACATGGGACTCCTTGACGCAGCTACGGACCATCTGACAAGGCATCTGCCTTCCGAGGCAATGTATGAAGCCTATGGCGTGAATTACCTTATCTTCCAAAGCTATGTCCGCCCCTTGATCGGTTACGCGCCGGAGGTCTTCGGTGGCAGACGCCGGAAGTACGCTCTGTCCAAAATTGAAGCCATCAAGGTTTCGGGGGCCCAAACCAGCACCGAGATGTTTTTCCGTGCCATAAAGGGCATTAACGGGGAGAAGGTAAAGGATTTGGAACCCTGTTCGATGATGGCCAACAACATCGGGCTTGGCTTGCTTGCACTGGAGCAGAGACGGTAATGGGTGTCAGCCCTGAACACATTGAGGGGGGTTTCATCCTCGTTGCTCGCAAGCTTTTCCTCGGTGAGATCATGGGAAAGCCTCCCTTGTATTTCAAACTGTGGGTTTGGATGTTGGATCGCGCCAATTGGAAGGACCGGGACAAACTCAAACGAGGCCAGTTCGTCACTACCATTACGGACATGCAGGAAGCTATGAGTTACTACTCTGGGTACCGAAAAGTCACGCCGACCAAAGATGAAATACGGGGCGCGTATGGAGCCTTTAGGGAGGCCGCAATGATCACCACAGCGAAGACCACACGCGGAATGGTGGTAACCGTTGTAAATTACGATAGTTACCAGGCTCCCGAGAACTACGGACCCCGCACAGGACCCCGCAACGGAAACGCGGCGGAGCCCACAGTAACCCCACACGATACAGAAGAAGGTTTAAAGAAGGGAAAGAAGGAGAAGAATACCCTTCCTCCCGATGCCTCACGGCTGTCGGGGATGTTGGCCGATTTGATCCTGGGGAATAATGCTCTCAATGTAGCGTTGGCAGGTGGGAAGAGGGTGGCAACCATTGCCCGGTGGGCTGCTGATATCGATAAACTTAACCGGGTGGATGGACAGGCTTGGGGCAATATCGAGGCCGTGATTGGCTGGTGCCAGGCTGACAGCTTTTGGAGCTCCAACATTTTGTCGGGGAAAAAGTTACGTGAACAGTTTGACCAGCTAACTGCGAAAATGTCCGCCAAGCACTCAGTAGGTCATGGCCGACAGGTTCCTGGCAGCGGTATTACACGGGAAGAGGAAATAGCCGACCTACATGCAAAAGGGGTGTTTTCATGATGTTTGCTGATCTTCAGTCGGAACAAGAATTAGTCGGCAACCTCCTTAACGAGCCCAATTCCGTCCTGGACGTGATGGGATATCTTGCACCCGAGGATTTCACGAACCAATCCATGGGTGCTGCCTTCGAGTGCTTTGTTAGCGCCTTCAACGCGGGGGAACGGCTAGATACCCGCACGCTTGCCGAGCGCTCCGGTGTGGCTCCCTCTGTACTCGCTGCCTGCCTTGAAGAAGGGTGGCTGTCTGCCAACATCAAGTTCCGTGCGAAGAAGCTCGTCGAACTCTCTCACAAGCGTAGGACTAATTCTGAATGCCGAAGGCTGGTAGCGGAGTTGGCAACCCTCGACAGCCAAGAGATTAGCGCCAGGCTATCGGGCCTCGCGGCCCAGCTATCGCTGAAGGGGAGTGCCAAGAAGGTTTATTCGGCCAAAGACCTTTGCAACAGAGTCCTGGACCTTCAAAAATCGCGCGTGGAGGCAAACGGGGAGGTATCCGGGGCTATGACGGGGTTTGCCTTGCTGGATAAGAGCATACGAGGGTTGAAGCCAAAAAGAGCCACGTTTATTGCGGCAGGCACAGGATTTGGCAAAACTACCCTCGCCCTCAATGTTTTCCATAATGTTGTCATGTCTGGTAAAAAAGCTCTCTTCCTCTCCAATGAGAATGACGTTGACGACAATCTTGATCGGCTCTGCGGAGTCGTGACAGGGCATGACCTAAAGGATATTGAAAGCGGAGCATCCTATGAGCCCGTCTGCTTTAACTTCGCTACGAAGTACAAAGACAAGATGGCCTTCCTTTCCGACAACTCCCCGAGGAATATTGATGAGGTTTGCGCGATCATCAGTAAGCACGCGATTCAGGATCAAATAGATATCGCCGTGGTGGACTACATCGGGGAGATAAGCGGAGACCCGAAGGACCGGGAGGCTGAGGAGGCGAAACTAGCAAGATACGGCCAACGGCTCGTTGATTGCGCCAAGTCTATGAATGTCCATCTTATTATCCTCGCGCAACTTAACAGAGAGGGAAACAAGAAGGGCAAGCCGACGAAGACGGAGTTGGGCGGGTGCTTCAGGCTGGCCCAGAAGGCCCATACTATGCTGTTGTTCTGGCAGGATGAAAAGAAGAACGACATTATCTCTGTCGAGAAAAACCGGCAGGGTCCTGCGGGGCTCAGTGTAGCTGTTAACTTCAACCGCAATACTCAGCGGATTACGGAAAGGGGAGCTTATCTGGAAAGCTCTCAAGAGGTCCTCGGCCAAGTGGAACCTGCACGCACAAGTTGGCAATCGGACCTGCCAGATTGAGGCGCTATTTGTGCTAACACCGTCGCAACTGGTCAGCGCAAACTTGCAGGCTCAGGTCACGCGGCAATCAACGAGGAATTTCAGAATGACCATTTACGCGGCGATCATGGAGCGAATCATCACCCTACCGGTAGGCTTCACCCGTAGCGATGAGGGGCGGCGCTTCCTCTCCGAAGTCCTCCCCCTGACACCATCGGAGATCGGGAAGTTGAAAGCACTGGACATGCTACCGGAGATCGACGGTGACAGTAACGGCGACCAGGTCTACACCCTGCGGCAACTCGCGGCGGCGTTCAAGGCCGAAGAAGTCACGGATGGAACTACCCACAGGACGCAACCAAATTATAGGGGGAAGATAACGACATGGAAGCTGTAACTGATCCGGCAATACTGGCGCAGCTCAACGGAGCACAACAAGGCGACTACCTAGATAGGATGACGGGAGGGATGCAGGCCGTTACCGATCCGGTATTACTCGCTCAGTTGAACGGAGGCAGGAGCATACTCGACAGCCTACCGGATAGGCCGACCACAGCAAGGCGTTCAATCCTCGACTCGTTACCGGATAGACCGGCTGCACAAGGCGATTACCTCGATAGGATGATGGCGGCGGCTCCCGCTCAATCTAGCAGGGCGCTCGATGGCTACGCACTCCGTGATGCAATGGCGGCACGCGGAGGCCAAGACCCTAGCGCGGCAGGTTCCCAACAGTCCGTCATGGGCATCGCTTCGCCCAAGGGCAGACAGCAGGGCGCTTTCATCCGGCAGGAGTACGGGACCAAGCCGCTCCAGAACATAACGGCCACGGCAGGCAAAGCGGCCAGCATGGTAGCGTTCCCGGTAGCTTCAGCAATCGACAACATTAACGGCGACGATACCAACAAGGCAGCTCTCAGCCAGAGCATAGACGACTTCACCGGACAGCAGCAGGCGGCGGCACCCGATCCGAGCGTAGGACCCGTAGGCCACTTTGTGCGCTCTGTCGAAGAGCTTGCCCCGATGGTAGCAGCAGGCCCGGCAGGCGTGGCGTTGATTGCAGGCGAGGCGACCACGGATAAGGCCGTTGACCTTCTGGATAAGGGCGTATCCGCACCCGTTGCCGCAGGACTCGGCGCACTCTCCGGCCTGACAGCTTACGGCATGACAAAGCTCCCCTTCACCGGAAGCAGCGTAGGCCAGAGCGTTGCCCGTGGCGCTACCATGAACCCGCTCCTTGGCATCGCTGAACGTGCCACAGAGAAAGGCGTGTTAACAGCTACCGACTATGACCAGGCAGCAGACCAGGTGAAGATACTTGACCCGAAGGCAACCGCGCAGGATGTAGCAATGGGCGTGATATTCGGTCTTCATGGCGCGATGGGGAAGCCTTTAACCGGGGATTCTCTTGCTGAAACCATCTACCCCTTTGCCGACTCTCTGAAAAAGTCTGAATGGTATCGCGGCCTAACCGTTAAGGAACGCGGCCTTGTCGTTCTCAGCGTCAACGACCTCACAAGACGGGGATGGTCCGAGGCCGACCTTGCCAAGATGAACAACACCTATTTTCAGGACATCCTTGCTAAAAGAGCTGCAACGGAAGTGAACCCGAACAGCGGCGAACCAACCGACCTTACCGGCAATGCAGCGCCTCACCCGCCCATGGTAGGCAAAAAAGGGGAAGCGCAACCAGTGGCACATTTAGAGGCAAGGGACACCCCTGTTGACACCACGACAAGCCCGGTAGCCACAACGACGCAGGAAACGCCCGTTAACGGCGTTCTTTCGGCCAGCGGGCTCTTGCCTCCCGCTACGTATGCACCGGAAACGGCCGCACCTGTCAGCCAACCCGCAGAAGCTCCCCCACTTGCAGGCGCTCCAGCTCCGATTACAACCCCGGCTCCCGTTGCCTCGCAGCCAGCAGCCGACGTTACGCCCCTGGACGTGAAGGCGCATGAGGCCGCAACCTCCCCGCATAACGATACGAATTTGCCGACACCCGGCCAGATCGAAGCAGGGAACTACCAGAAGGGGCATGTCAGCATCGGGGGGCTTAACGTCTCCATCGAGAACCCGCAGGACTCAACCCGTTCAGGGATAGGTGAAGACGGCCAGCCCTGGCAAACGACAGTGACCGACGCTCATTATGGTTACGTGAAGGGGAGCGTAGGGGCTGACTCTGACCACGTTGATGTCTTCGTGAAGCCTGGCACGGACCACACCAACCCCTCACAGCAGGTTTACGTTGTTGACCAGGTGAACCCAAAGACCGGCGCATTTGACGAGCACAAAGCCTTGGTAGGATTTTCGTCTGAGCCCGAAGCCAAGGCCGCGTACCTTGCTAACTATGACCAGACCGGCCCGCAACGGATTGGAGCTATCACTGAAACCACCCTCCCCGCCTTCAAGGAATGGCTGAAGGATGGCGATACCAAGAGCGCATTTGCACCGGCAGGCAGCAATGCCCCAGCTACAGCGCCCGTTATCGCGTCCACTGGCAACGGAGTAGAGGCAAGCCCGCAGGCGGCGAATCTGGCGGCACTGAAGCTGAAAGCCCGCGGTGAGGCTGTCACCGGAGACCAGACACAGAAAGGTGGAAACGATAATGGCAAGGTCCAACCCGATCAACCCGGCAACAGTGCCGATTCCGCACCCGCAGGGCAAGAGCAAGAAGGCACCCTCACCCCCGATGTTCCCCTCGGCGAAGGGCAGCACGCACCCGCTCCAGGCACCGAGGGGCAGAATCCCGATGTGCTGTTAACATCCAGCGAGCCGGATACTGGAAAAGCGTTCGTTCCGCCGGCCACGCCAAAGAATACCGAGAATGAACAGCAGCGAGTCAACCGCGAAGAACTGAGACGGAAAGCTCATGGCCCCGATGTTAACACGCTGCACGACATTACCAGCGTCGTACCCCTTACCCTCAAGGCTGGCAAAGAGTTCGTAAAGCAGGACATCGCGCCTGCCATTGTCTCAGCCGGACATACACTCCTGGACGTAGCGGCAAACCTCCGTGACGACATCGCCCCGACTGTCTTCAACCCCAATGCTAAGGACTTCGCCGTTGAAATGAACCGTGTCTATGGCAATCTCTCCCGGCAGCTTGACGTTGTAATCAAGGCGTCCGAGGACTACCACAAGATGTTTGCAGGCATGAGCCACAGCGAAAAAATGGACTTCATGGCCGGGATGCACCTTGGAACTGGCGTTGATGCGGCACTGGAACCCGTTGCAAAGTTCGTTGATGCCGTCAATGACCAGCTTATGCGAAACCTTCACGCCGTAGCTCCCGACATCTTGCCCGAGCTGAGAGAGAACTACTTTACCGCGATCTTCAAGCCGAGCATGAGCCGGGATAAGGTAGTCGCTCAGATCATCAGCAAAACGCCTTGGGAGGGCGGGAAGGGCTCTACAAAGCAGCGCAAGTGGGACGACGTGCGGGAAGCGGAAGCGGCGGGCCTTGAGCTGGTTTCTGACAACCCCATGGACATCCTGGCTCTCCACGTTGCCGACGTGCAGCGGACCATTGGGGCTCGCACCATCATGAAGATGCAGCGGGAAGCTGGCGACGTGATACTGAAGTCTTCCCTCCACAAGATGCCGGAAGGGTTCGCCCCTATCAACGACCGCTCCGCCGAAGTATGGCGCGACAGCATCCCCGCATGGAAGGTACAGGAGCTGATAGCCAAGAAGACGCTCAAGCCCCTGGCGCTCGAAGAGTTCGGCAAGGAGATGTTCGACAACCCCGACATGAAGCAGGAGCTTGACGACCTCCGGTGGAAGCAGCCAGACGGCAAAGAGCTGAACGTCCACGCCATGAAGAACGGCACCGGCAAGAGCTTCACGCAGCTTGTCATAGAGAAGATGATGAAGGGGCAACAGGACTTTGCGGACCACGCGCCGAACCTCTTTAACCGCATTTCGGAGCTGTCCGACACAATCCCCGAAGTCCAGGCCGCGCAGGAGACGCCCGCCTTTGAGAACGAGAAACTGAGAATCCCGGTTGATGGCCGGATCAAGGTTGGTGATTACGTCATGAAGGCGGACCAGGTTCACGTCATCAACAACTTCTTGAGCAAGAGCCTCTACAACATGAAGTACGGCGCTCCCCTGAGATGGTGGAGAAGTGCGGGGAACACGCTCAATATGTTCCAGCTCATCGGATTCTTCCATGCCAACTTTGTGACCCGCGACATGGTTCATAACCGGATAGGCATTGCCCTGGACGACGTATGGAGAGCGATCACCGGGCAAGGATCGTGGAAGGACGCAGGGGTGAGCATGGCAAAGGTACCCTATGCCCCCTTTGAGACACTGAAGAAGGGTAAGGGCTGGGTCAAAACGTGGAACACTCCAGGAAGCCCCGGCGAAGCAGCGGAGTTGATAGCCCAACAGCTCGCGGACTCATGGGCAGCACCGCACATGGATACCCAGTTCCAGACCAAGAACGGGCAGAAGGCGCGTGAAGCTCTTGCGAACGGCAACCCGTTTGGTGCGGCAGTCAGGGGCGCTATGGCCTTCCCCGAATGGACTCAACGCTGGCTGATGTCGGGCATGGTTCCCAACGCGAAGACCGGCGCGAAGGGTATCCTGATCGAGCGGGCCTTTCAGCAACATCCGAACTGGACGGCAGAACAGCGGTATCGGTTCTCTAACGATGTCGGCACCGTTTTGGACGCCTCGATGGGACAGGTCAATTACAGCCGCATTTACATGAAAAAGGGATGGTTGAACACCTTTCAGAACCTTCTGAGGGCTCCCGGCTGGACAGGCGGGACTTGGTATCTTGCGCTCAAATCCCTCCCTGAAGCCTTCCAGTTTGCAAAGGAATGGAAGCAGACCGGCAAGGCACCGGAACACCTCCCGATGGCTGCAAGGTACGTTGTTTCAGTGGCGATAAATCACATGCTTATCGGCGCGATGCTGACCATGCTCTATGAAAAGGGCGACATCATAGACCGGGCCTTGAAGATCACACCGCAGGATCTCAAGTTCTACCGGACCAACAACCTCGATGAACACGGCAGGCCGGAGCGGTTTGCATCCGCCGACTACGTTAAAGATGTCGTCGCTATGATAATCGCACCAGGGCAAACGCTCCTTCACAAAGGACACCCGCTTATTGGCCTTGTCCATGATCTAGCGGCCAACAAGGATTACCGCAATGTCGAGATAGCACAGAGGGATGACGCCTGGACGCGGCAGAAAGTTGACCAGCTGAAGTATGTAGCCGAAGCGTTCATGCCGTTTATGTGCAAGGGGATTTTTACCGAGATGCAGCGGAGCGGTAGCCTGGAAAAGAAGTTGCTCCCGATGATCGGAGAGGTCCCCGTTCCTAACCGCTACGTTGACACCCCGTTCGAAGCATACGCCCACGGCATAGCTAACGACAAGGGGAGCATGGCGGTAAGGACCAGGGCGGAGGCCGACAAGTCGCAGCTCAAGCGGCAGATTGCCAACGAGATCACCCGCGACGGGAAGAGCGACACGGCCAAGGAGGCATACCAGGCAGGAAAGGTTACGGTGGCCGACCTCAAGAGCGCCGTGAAGATGTCACAGACCGCCCCGGCAATAAAGGACCTTCACTCTCTGAACACGGTGAGCGAGCTTCTCCAGGGATGGGAGAAGGCCAGCGACGCGGAGCGCCAGAAAATACTTGTACCTCTGGCGCAGAAGGCCAACAGGCTCTTGTTGTCAGCGACCCCCGAAGACCGAGCCGCGACAAGGGAGCAGGTAGAAAGGCTGGGAGCTGGTATCAGGAAGTGGCAACAGAGCAGGTAAGCAGAGAGAGACGCCGGGCTCTGATGGAAAGAGCCCGGCCTTTTCGCAACCGATAGTAAAACGGAGGACCGGCCACATGACCAGGACCAAGAAGCAGACACCGAAGACTGACCAGGACCTCCTGGCGATGATGCCCGCGAAGGATGCGGACCCGGCAACATGGCGAGCGTTTCACCAGGCGCTTTACGATGCTGGCAAGCTCACACCGCCCGAAACTGCCAAGAAGGGATAAGGGGCGGTCTGCTTTCCGGTTTCTGGCTGAGCAGGCCGCTTGCCTTATCCCTTTCGAGCTATCCGCGCAGGGGAGAGTGTACGTTTACCCCTTGCGACCGCCTACAGCTCAATTATGGAGCTTGCCCGGTTCACGCTCCCATGCTCATCAGGCATTGCAGCGACAGACTCGGCCCTTGCCGTCACAACGGGTGCAGGGCGTACCGTCTTCGTCGTCATAGTTCTTGAAGACAAGGCCGCGACCGTCGCATGTCGGGCAATCCTTCTTGCCCCGCTCATAAACGTGCAGGTTGCTCCACTGTTTCCGCAGCCCCTGGAATACCCTTTCGCCGTTCTCGAGTACGCTGTGAGGTTCGCAGCCAGTGTCATACCGGCCCTGGATGACCTGCATTGCAGCGGCATGGTTGGCCCTGTCGAGGTTGCCCATGTCGGCCACGTCTAGCTGATAGTCCCAGCCGTTGTAAGCGGACAAAACGACCTGTGCCGCCACTCTGCCGCCGCCTGTCCCTCCCTGTGCCAGCTCGACCATCTGAGCAACCGCTTTGGCGTATTCCTCACGATTTACTGTCATCCCTTGCCCCCTGTCTGTTGATGGTTCGTTATGCCCGGCCTGGGCGTTCGGTCCCGATTTCTTTTTTTCACGTAAAAAAAGCTTCTATTCCCGCTGCTAGTGTGGCTTTACGGCCCTTCCATGCGATGAAAACGGAAGGGCTGGAATCCAATATCCTACGCCCTGGCCTGCGCGTTCTTGACTGCCTGCGCGGTCCATGCTTTGCCCCTGGGAGTCGTCACGCCCATTCGGTTCAGCTCCCCGGCGATCTTCCGCAGACTCAACCCGTGAGCTTGCAGACCGTTGACCGTGTTCATGATCCTGGCAGCGTTGCGATCAGCGGCCTGTGTCTGTGCGCTGTGTCCCTTCAAGGTCTTCTCTTCGTCCATCGACGTGCCGAGGGCAACGCCTCTTGCCTTGGCAGCGGCTAAGCCTGCCTTGGTCCTGGATGCTATCATGGACGCCTCATGTTCGGCAACGGCAGCAATGATGTGGATCGTCAGCCGGTTCGCCGTGGGGAAGTCGGCACAGACGAACTCAACGCCGGACTCCATGAGCATCGACACGAACGCCACGTTACGGGCTAGGCGGTCCAACTTCGCCACTACCAGGACAGCGCCGTTCTTCTTGCAGTAGGCTAAGGCCCGTAGCAGCTCAGGGCGGTCCTTCCGCTTGCCGCTCTCAACCTCGATGAACTCCGCAGCCGGTTTATACATGGCTATGGCTACCCTCTGTGCGTCGATCCCGTAGCCGTCAATCCCTTGCTTCTGGGTGCTCACTCGTAGGTAGTGCGCGTAAGTGGTTGTATTGTCCATGGTTTCCCCCTGTCTAACCGTCTGTGTCTATCTGGCGTTTGAACGTACGCCAATTATACACATGAGGTTGTGGCATGTCAATCGGGTATTTTCGGAGCGCCATCAAAAGTTAACATTGAACCTGCAGGCGGACTAGGAGAGCGGACCAGGTGGGTAACGTCGGCGGCGAGTCGAGCAGATCAGCTCCGCATTTCTCCCCGAAGTGGTAAATGGGTGCTGTTTTGGGGCAACCAGGTCAAGCCGATCCGGCGCGAAAACGTCGCAAAAGTGGTAAATCCGAAAATGTGCGCTACCAGGTACGCAAGAGGCCGGACACCTTCACGGCTCCGGCCTCTTCACATCAGCTATGTTTTCTCCGGCAGGTTACGCCCTATCAGCTCCGGCCCGTTCATCGAGAGCAAGCATGTCATCGAGCTGCTTCAACCAGTAGGCCAGCGCACGGCTCGCGGTGTAAGTGACGTACTGCGCTTCAGCGATCTTCTCCATCAGTTCCTTCCGGCTGATAGCACCCGGCCCGACAAGGGCGAAGTCGGCGTGACGTGCAGCCTCGAACTGGTCGATGAACGTGTCGTTGTTAAGCAGCTCCGCGATTGTCCCTGTGAACTTATCCATTGTGGCGCTCTCCTTTGGTCCGGCTGCATCGAATGACTTCATGAGAGGATAGTACCATGAGCGGCCCATTAATGTAAAGTGTCAATTGCGAAAATATCACGTTAAAACAAATAGTTATGCCACCTCAGAAGGCAATGGTTAGCAACTCAGTTGGCAAGGTCCATGTCTGGCAGGCGGGTTGCTTGGCGAAGTGGTAAGGCAAAGGACCATCTATTCTCTGCCCCCTGGATAGAACGATGGAGGGTGACGGGGTGTCGCTCGGCATCCTTAAGGGGTTCTCCCCCGGCTCCAGCTCCCGGCAGCAACCTAGTTGGATGGCGGGTACTTCCATCCTGGGTCCTACCCCCCCTGGCAGTACCCGGCACCCCATGATTGCAAGTCGCCTCGTTTGAGTCTGGGAGCCTACGATAACGACTCGTCATTTATTGAACTTTGGACCCCCCCCCGCCCATGCCCGCCCTAAACGCCCCCCGGCATAGTTCCCTGACAGCCGACCCCCTATAAATTTTTTCCGGGTAGTTCCAACTTCATGGAAAGATCGGGCAAGCGGCTACGATTGTCACACGAATATGGCTTTGCAATAACTCATTAACGTGATATGCGTAAACCGCCTGGGTGGGAGAGAGCTAAACCCGTCAACAGGCTATCTGTAACTATCAAGGGTAGGGGGTTCAAATGAAAAGGGTATTACTAGCGGCGGCACTCGTTGCAATTCCAGTAATGGCAATGGCGGATTGGTGGGACGTTAACGGAGGACGACATGCCGGTAGTCTCAACGTAGGGAATGATGATCCGGTAGGGAGCGCAATAGGGGGGTACACAAGGCTGCAAGAAGTTAATCGTAGGCAACAGGAATTTGAGCACCAGAAGGAAATGGACGATGCGAATCAGGCGATGAGGGAAGATACCGAACGCCTGAGGAGAGAAACGGCCAAGATACAGGCGGAAATGGATCGTCGCAGGGAGGCAGACGAAGCAAGCCGGATGAAAAACTCTCAAGGGGATGCGCAGGCAGTATTACAGACTAGAATGGAGGCCGCTGCTGCTAAGTGGGAGTTACTCAAGAAGTTACATGACTCCGGTGCCGTAACACAAGAAGCCTTCGAGTCTGCAAAGAAAGAGATACAGGACTCTATGCTGGCACCAATCAAGTGAAGTTGACAGTGTTAACACAGCGAGGTGCCCTCACAGGGCTATTAAATGAACGGCCAGCACGGGGCACGCCTGCTATGACAGGTTCAAGTCAGTTTACGTCCAGAAGATCAGGGGATGTCATCGGTCAGGTTCAGCGCCGCCTGACTGTCCTGAATCGACTCCTGCATCCTTTCCGCCCTCTTGTTTATCGGCGTCGGCGGAAGCGGGTTGTTCATCCCCTTCTCCGCCATCCCCATGATGCTCAGTCCCGCCAGATTCAGAGGTGGGTCCAGAGGTGGTATCTTCATTTGTGGGCTCCTTGGTCTCGGCGTTAACGGCTATCGGGAGTGTATCACCGTTGAGGGCCAGATACCACCGCCTTACGGGCAAAGGTTCAAGTCGTTGCGATTCGCGTTGAGTGAGGGTGGCTCTCATCGGAACACTGCATGATTATTTTTTGCCTAATATTGAGCTTGGGGTAACGGATAAAGAGCCGGGTAGCTTGTGTAATTCCTGTGTAATCGTGCCTAGAAAATTACACCAAAATGCAGAACTTAACCGGCAAGTACCTAAACCCATACAGCACATAACGTACTGATATTTTGGACTATTCAGAAATGACGAGAATTGTATAGCACAAGGCAGAAAGTATGAAATGAATATTGAAAATCCTCGTGTCGGCGGTTCGATTCCGTCTCTGGGCACCATAAAAATCAAAGGGTTAGCCATTATCGGCTAACCCTTTTGTTGATATTAGCAGAAACGCCGTAATCCCTTGAATGACGAGGATCTATGGCGTTGTACCAGCTTCCGAAGAAACACCCGCAAACTTCAACGCAGGGAGTATCATTCCTGATCAAGGTTTATGGGAGGGACGCTGGAATGGTACTTGTCGCCGCCAACGGTCGAACCTGTGGGGGTTGAGTATAGCGCACCACCAGCCCCTGAGCCGGAAATAGAGCCGGAAGGTGAATTGGCAGCGTTAGTGTGGCAGCATCCAACAATTCCTAATGCAATGAGGCAGAGTGTTGACAAGGTAGTTAAACGTACCATTTTTCTCATGATAAAATACCTCCTTTTGGCCAGCTTTGCACCATAAGACATATGATACTGATAGCTTGATCAAAATGAAAGGGCGATCGGAAGCCGGTCGGCCAACGCGGTCTTGCACAATTTCAGGGTATCCATGACCTTCTCAGCAGCCCCAACCGATTGGTTGAGGCAAAAAAGCCTCCAGGCCCTTACCATCCTGGAGGCTTTCTTTTGCCCATGCATGCCCTGCTGCGAATCCCAAATTTTCACACTGGCAGCGCGAAAGGTGAGATTGAAAACCTTCCCTTTTCACCTGTACCGGCGCCGGGATCTCGGCCTCGGTCTGGACCGCCACGAACCAGTGGGCGCCGCGCCGGGAGACCGTGACGTTCCGTGCCACCCCCTCGACCGTGCGGCTCCGGAAGTAGCGGAGCCAGCCGAGCTTTGGGAGCCAGATCCTGTCGCCGCCCAGCCGGAAACCCTGCGGGCAGCGGAAGAAATCGGCGCAAACGAACTTCTTCTTGAAGACGGGAAAGCGCTTTTCCGTCTCCGCAAGCCAAAGGCATACCATCAATTATCCTGGGTTCTCGCTGTAAAGAGTTCCGACAGTACAAAAGAAAAGGGCGCTGTCGAGGCAACGCCCTTCCTGCCAGGCCGTACTAGCTATGCTTTGTTTCGGCGACGCTTCCCGGCAACAACCATGCCGAGCATACCTATGCCAAGGAGCACCATTGTACCGGGTTCGGGGACGGGAGCAGGTCCAACTTGGGCTTGCACATATACTCTATCACCATTGCCATCGATGTAATAAGGGGAAATCCAGTAGTAGTCACTTATATAATTAGCAGTATTTTGACTTGCTTCGTTGACAAGTGTCTGTGCGCCCAAAGAAAGTTGGTTGAAATTCCAATAGCCTAATTCCTCCCAGATTGCTGTCTGCAAATTGTCCTGAGCCGTGCCCCTGCCGTTCTGGGCAAAATCGTGGAGTAAATAGGCTACTTCTAAAATATTTTGTACGTTAGCGCCATAAAGGATACCATCCGTATTGACATCAGCGGAGTACGTCCCCCCCGCATCAATGTGACGAGGGTAATCCATGCAATAATCCCAAGCGAGAGTATTGCCGCCCAAAGATGATGTATCTATCGAGCCGCCACCATACCCGGAGTATTGGGTACCCAAAGTGAACGTGGTCGTAAACGAGGTTGCATGCGACATCGACGCGGCCAGCAGAACCATGCATGCGACAAGAACAAAAACCTTTCTCATTTTGATACCCTCCAAGCAAAGCTTAATACATCCACGCATTGGCAAGCAATAGCCATGCCACATTTGTAACACACTGATACAACTTGTACTTTCATTCCTGCATACAATTCCAGTAACATACCTGTAGCATATCTGTAAAGTATGCCGACAGTGGAAGGTTGCAATTACCACCTAAAAATCTTTAGAGCGGGACACCAGAGGGTGGCGTCAGAATTCGGATTGAAAGTACGTTAGTGCCGCTAGCTCAAAGAACTACACCCCCACATGCATCCGGTTCAACAAATGCTCGGCGATCACCCCGGCCATCTCTCCCGGGGAGAACTGGCAGCGCCCGGCAGTGGAGATCCAGTTGCGGTACAGAATCCGGGACCACTGGTAGTGGCGCGACTTTCCCCTGGCCGTCATCGCCATCTTCAGCACCTGCTTTTGCAGTTGGCGTTTTGCCACCAGCGGGTGGGCGGGCATGACGTCGTAGGCCGGGGTAATTTGAAAGTCTCCGCCTGACAAAAGGAAGATGCTGAAGTTCTAGGCATGGCCGTCGATGGCCCCCCTCAGCCAGAAAAACAGCTGCAGCGTCATGAAGGGCTTCCTGTCCTGGAACGGCTCCGCTGAGCCAAGGAGCAGGTTCATGATCCTTTTGCTCCCCGGGCCGCCATCGCTTTCGTACTTAGAGAGCCGACGGGACTCCCAGCGCCTGGCACATGTCCTCCTCTGCGGCAGCCTGATGAGCCAGGAGCCGTCCCCGGCCCAACGCCGGTCGAAGCGCTACCGACCACGAGGACCTTCACCCCGTCGAAGCTCCTGATTTCAGCGTTTGCCACCGGCACCCCGTAGGTTTTCAGGATCAGGTGGCAGAGCCACTCGTTCTCTACGCTGTACGACAGGTCCAGGCCGCTGTGGACGATTTTCCCCACCGGAAGCTTGAAGATGCGGCTGGTGGGGGGCACCCCAAGGGGGGTGCCAGCGGCAGGCATGTAATCGTGCAATTAGCGGAGACTCTGGCTGACCTGATTGCATGATTGCATGCCTGACCCACGCTGCTGACCACCGACTTCCAGTGACTGAGAAGCACGTGGCATTCCGGTTATCCCGGCAGATCATTTCGCGCCCAGCAGGGCTAACAGGATACCACCGGAAATCGCCGTACCAAAAACACCGGCCAGGTTCGGTCCCATGGCGTGCATGATCAGATACACCTGCGGGTTCTCCCGGTTGGCGACCATATGGGAAACCCTGGCGGCAATAGGCACTGATGCGATCCCTGCCGAGCCGATTAGCGGATTGACTTTCCCGCGACTGATTATGTTCAAGATTTTTGCCGCCACCACTCCGGAACCGGTGCCGAAGATAAAAGCCACCAGCCCTAAAGCTATGATCTCAAGTGTTTTAACGGTCAGAAACTGCTCGGCATTCATGGTTGAGCCAATAGCTATCGTCAGCACGATGGTGATGATGTTCATGATTTCATTGGCCGCTGTCTTGGCCAGTCGGTCCACCAGCAGGCATTCCCGGAACAGATTGCCCAGCATCAGCATGGTGATGAGCGGCGCGATAGGCGGGAAAAATAGATTGACGATGACGGCGATGATGACGGGAAAGGTGATTTTTTCCAGGCGGGAAACCATCCGAGGCTTTTCCATGATGATTCGGCGTTCTTTTTTAGTGGTCAGCATCTTCATAATGGGCGGCTGAATCAACGGCATCAAAGCCATATATGAATATGCGGCCACGGAAATTTGTGGCAACAGATGCGGGGCCAGTTTCATGGTTACGAAGATCGCCATGGGGCCGTCTGCACCGCCGATAATGCCGATGGCGCCGGCTTCCGCCAGCGAAAAACCAAGCAGCTTGGCCCCAATGAGGGCCACAAAAATCCCCAGGTGCGCGGCAGCCCCTAGAATCACCAGCCACGGGCTGGCAATCATGGGACCAAAATCGGTCATGGCCCCGACCCCGAGAAAAATCAGCGGCGGCACGATGAGCAGTGCAACGCCCTGGTAGGCGTAGTGAAACAATCCGCCGGGCTGGGTCAGCCCTGAGCCGGGCACATTGGCAATGACACAGGCAAAACCAATCCCGACGAGCAGAAATGGTTCGTATTTCTTTGCCAGGGCCAGATAAATCATGGTGATGCCGATCAGCATCATCACCACGTTACCCCAGCTCAATTGGGCTAGTCCGGTTTGATCCTTCAATAGAACAAATAAATCGGCTAGTTGTACGTACATGTGTCCACCCCGTTTATTGCGGTTGCCCCTCAAGCTGAAGCAGAGCGTGTCCGTCCTCCACGGAATCACCCTCCTTGACCAGAACGGCTCGCACGGTACCGGCAAACGGTGCAACAATAGCGGTTTCCATCTTCATGGCATCAAGCACGAGCAGCACCTGGTTGTACGCAACCACGTCACTTGGTTGGACCAAACATTTGAAAACATTTCCTGCCATGGGGCTGGCAACGATCTGGCAGCCTTCAGCGGCAGTGACGGAAGTCATGGCCGGCGCTGCGGGAGATGCCGGCAACGTGGTGGCGGGAGACGGCAACAAAGCAGACGGAGCATGGCCCGTCTGGGGTGCCGTGGTGACAGTGTCAGCCAGCAGCTCAACACCCACATCATATGTTTTGCCTTCCAAGGTTATTCTCAACATTTTCATGGCGGGGGTTCCTTTCTGAATCTGACGGGTTAGGTATGTAATCTCTATGCTGGTACCGCAAGCAGGCCTTACGGCACGCTATTTAAGGCGATGCGACTGCAATTCATGACGCCCCTGGGCGGCCCAGTTCCCGTCTTTAGCGGTCAAGGGGCGGACCATGGAGACACGAACCGGGGCATCGAGGGCCCCGCATGCCGCGGCGGTGAGTAGCACCACCAGCTGCTGGTCACTAAGGCCGGGGTGGATGCCGGCTGTAGCGGTTGATCGGGATGACGAGGAGGCTGTCGGCGAGGCGCAAGCTGAACCGTGTCCCGTGGGCGCCGGCCGTTCCTGCGGCGCGGCCGGAGGGGCTGGGCCGTTGCGTCTGCTCAATTTGTTGAGCAGGGGGAACAGCGCCAGGATCACACCGAGCCCGCCGATGAGGACAAAGCTCAAAAAGAAATCCAAGGCACTGATGAGAAGCGCACCGTGTACATTATCTTGAATAGGCATGATGCCATCCTGACGTTGATTTAGTTACTCCGCGGCATATTCTCCGCAGTGTCTCGCCGATAAATCTCTACAATGGAATTAAGCCATGTTTTTTAGCCGGGCGTGACACCCGTTTGGTAAGTGATATCCGCAAAGCCTGCGCTACCCGCGCCCGAGTCTCGGACGGTTCAATCACATCGGTGATCATATCGCGGGAAGCAGCCTGGTACGGGGTGGCAAACTGTTCGCGGTATGAGCGCACCAGTTCCGCCTCTTTGGATACATGATCTTCCGCCTCTTCAATCTCTTTTTTGTAGATGATCCGGGCGGCACTTTCGGCTCCCATGACGGCAATCTCGGCGCAAGGCCAGGCAAAGATCAAATCCGCCCCCATGTCCTTGGAACACATGGCCAGATAGGCACCCCCGTAGGCCTTGCGCATGATGACGGTAATCTTGGGAACGGTTGCCGCGGCATAGGCAAAGAGCATCTTGGCACCGTGGCGAATTATCCCGCCCCGCTCCTGAGCCAGACCGGGCATGAAACCAGGCACATCAACAAGGTTTACCAGCGGTACATTGAAGGCGTTGCAAAAACGTATAAAACGAGCACTCTTGTCGGAGCTGTCAATGTCCAGGCAACCGGCCTTGAAGGCCGGCTGATTGGCAACCAGGCCCACCACCATGCCATTAATCCTGCCAAAGCCGACCACGATGTTCCGGGCAAACTCTCGCTGCACCTCGAGCCACTGTCCCGGATCCAGCAGACGCTCGATCACCCGGTATACGTCGAAGCTTGATTTCGGATCGTCAGGTACCAGTTCGTTCATCCCCTCGTCCCGCTCCAGGATGATTTCGTCGGGGATATAGTGTGGAGGGTCCTGCAAATTGTTAAGAGGCAAGAAACCGAGTAGTTGCCGGGTGAGGCTGATGGCATGCCGGTCATCCTCGGCAATGAAATGGATATTGCCGCTAACAGCGGCATGGGCTTCGGCCGTACCAAACTGTTCGATCGGTGCGACTTGCCCCGTGGCAGCCTTGATCACCTCCGGGCCACAGATGAACATGCTGGAATGGGTACGGGTCTGGATGATAAAATCCATCAGTGCCGGGCTGTAGGCCGCGCCGCCGGCGCAGGGGCCTGCAATAATGGCGATCTGGGGTACGACGCCGGAAAGGGCCACATTCTGATAAAAAACCTGGCCATATCCTGAAAGGCTGTGGATTCCCTCCTGAATGCGAGCCCCTCCCGAGTCGTTAATTGCCACCACCGGGATGCCGGTTTCGCTGGCAATATCCATAATATCGCAGATCTTCTTGGCCTGCATGTGGCCGAGAGCGCCGCCACCGACCGTAAAATCCTGGCTGTAAATGGCCACCGACCGGCCATCTACATTGCCGGTGCCGGTGACCACGCCATCGCCCGGCATGAACTTGCCGGCAAACCCCGGCATATGGCAGGCGTGGTTGACATGCATGCCGTACTCGCTGAATGATCCCGGCTCAAACAGCGCTTCAACCCGTTCTCGGGCGCCCAAACGCCCCTCAGCATGGCGTTTTTTCATCTTATCCTTACCGCCACCAGCAAGGGCAGCGTCACGACGCCTTTGGAGCTCATCGAGCAATTCTTTTTTAATCGCCATCAAACGATTCCTCCGCTCCATGTATCTATTTAGGTCAAGTAAGAATGTACACCTAAAAAGTAAACTTGCAACCATGGCATGTATCAAATCTATTTCATTTGTGTAAACCTCGGCCCTGCCTGTCATGGGAGAGGTCTTACTTTGGAGATGCCTTTTGCCTTGGCTTTATTTGCAATGGCTTGTGACAGCAAAGATTGAGGAAGTATGCAGGCGTTTTCCAGGATGAATGAATTTTATTCTTATTTGCCAGACTGGCCAGCTTCTGTCTTGTGTCGGCTGAGTTAGGTAGGACCCGTGCAGCAATATAGATCATCTTCTTGATCTCGGACATCGCCATCACCTTGGGTTGCATCCCTTTTGCGACTCGAAAGGGATTTGCACCCCATTCCCTCAGCTCGGTCGCGCTGGGTGCGGCTATCTCGGCCTTCCGTTTCGCAGATCTGGAAGTCGAGTTGCAAGCTCCCCGTTATCTCCGCTTCCTACTCCGAGACATCTGACTCTTGAATAATGCATTTTCCCGGGTTCCAGTCCTCTCAGTTCCATGTGGCTGAAATGCGGGAAGTGTTCTCCGGCACTCCAGGATTCTTCGTGCATCGGATACCCTGGGCACTCGCAATGTCCCTGAAATTACCCGAATTTAGGGCTTCCTCAGCCAGGTTCTTGTAGCGATATGGACTTCCCAAGTGTCAGCAATATTGTATTTGGTCTAATGGATTTCCCCGCCGCAAGCAACAGGGTATCAACTACCGTGCAGCATCGCTGATGCGATGCAGATCAAACAATCGCCCCAAGGGGCGGGGAATATGACCCGGAAAGATTTAATTATTCAAACTGATCCGTGTGTTTTTTCCCGACGCTGTGTTGCATTACCATTGAAGGGTTTCTCAATGCGGTAGGTGAAGCGAGCCAATTGGTTGCTCCTAGCGCGCTTGGATTTTCTTCTCCTGGGGATCCAGGACGCTGATTTCATGATCGAGACACTGGCAAACGTCCCCTCGAAGGTGCTCATCCTCGGAGAGAACGGCACGGGGAAAGAACTGGTTGCGGCGGCCCTGCATGGATGCGGAACCGGGGGGGAGCGCCACGTTTTCCCCTGCAAAGATTCCTTGAAATTGTATTCTTGACCCACTATCATGGAGAAGTTTTTTCACCAAGGAGTCGGCCCGCGTCTAATGGAGCGCCGGACACAGGCAGGTGGACGTTAGCTGACGGCTAAGGAGGGCGCATTGCGCAAAGGCGAGGCAACACCGGAATTCGGGCCGCAGTCATCCTTCGAATTGGTGCGGCGTTACGGGCTGGTGGTGGTATTGGTCGCCGTGGCTGTGGTGCTGCGGATGGCTTTGGATGCCTGGGTCGGCGACGGCTTGCCCCTCTTTATCACCTTTTACCCGGCCATGATGCTGGCCGTGGTGCTGGCCGGTTTCGGCCCGAGCATAATGGCCTCCGTGCTGATGGCACTGATCGCGTGGTACTGGATCCTGCCGCCTGCCGGCGAGTTTGCCATTGCATCGCCCGTGGCTCGTCTGGGGCTCGTGATCTTCACCGGAACGAATTTGTTCATGTGTGTGATCGCTGCCATCTACCGGCGCAACCGACAGATGGCAACCACCTACCTGCGTGAGGCGGCCTTACACGAGAGCCGGGATCGGTTGGCGACCTTTGCCGAGGCAACCTTCGAAGGAATCGTGGAAAGTGAGGCGGGACGAATTGTCCAATGCAACGAGCAGTTCGCCCGCATGTCGGGCTACGCTGCGACCGAGTTAAAGGGCATGCGGATAGACGATTTTATCGTCCCCGAAGATCTCGACCGGGTTACGGCGCACCTGCGTCAAGGGCAGCAATCGGCAATCGAATACGCCATGTCCTGCAAGGACGGCACGCGCATCGTCATCGAAGCACATGGCCGGCCCATCTCGCCGGGCAGCGCTGCACACCACACCGTGTTTCGCGAGATAACCGATCGAAAAAAGGCCGAGATGGCGTTACAGGAGAGCGAGGAGCGCTTCCGGACCCTCGCCGACGCCATTCCCCAGCTCTGCTGGACGGCCGATGCCGCAGGGTGGATCTTCTGGTACAACCAGCGCTGGTACGAGTATACCGGCACCACTCCCCTCCAGATGGAGGGGTGGGGGTGGCAGTCGGTTCATGACCCCGAGGTGCTGCCTCAGGTCCTTGAAAGGTGGCAGGCTTCGATCGCCACGGGCAGGCCGTTCGAAATGGTATTCCCGTTGCGTGGCAGTGACGGCGTGTTCCGCCCCTTCCTGACACGGGTGATGCCGTTATGCGACCCGGACGGCAACGTTGTCCGCTGGTTCGGCACCAACACTGACATCACCGAGCGCGAGCAGGTAGCGACTGCGCTGCGCCAGTCCGAAGAGCGCTATCGCTCGCTGTTCAACTCGATGCTTGAAGGGTTTTGCATCGTCGAAGTACTGTTTGACGCGGACGCTCGCCCCGTCGATTATCGCTTTCTGGAGATCAATCCTGCGTTTGCAGCGCAAACCGGGTTGCTGAACGCCCAGGGGAAGCGGATGCGCGAGCTGGCGCCCGAGCACGAGGCGCATTGGTTCGAGATTTACGGAAAGGTCGCCTTGACCGGCGAAGCGACGCATTTTGTCAACGAAGCGAAAATGCTAAATCGTTGGTACGACGTGAATGCCTACCGGGTCGGAGGACCGGAGAGCCGAAAAGTCGCCATCCTCTTCAATGACATATCGGAGTCCAAGCGTTCCGAAAATGCCCTGCGCGAAAGCAAGGAGCGGATGCAACTTTTTATTGATCACGCCCCCGCCGCCCTTGCCATGTTCGATCGCGAGATGCGCTATGTGAGCGTGAGCCGCCGCTGGCGGGATGACTACCGCCTGGGCGATCGCGAACTGGCCGGGGTATCCCACTATGAGATATTCCCGGAGGTATCCGAGGAGTGGAAGCAATACCACCGCCGCGGCCTTTCGGGGGAAGTGCTGCGGGCCGAGGCTGACCGATTTGCACGGATTGATGGTTCTGTGCAGTGGTTGAAGTGGGAGATCCGACCCTGGTCCGACGCGACTGGTGCGGTCGGAGGGATCGTCATCTTTGCCGAAGAAATCACTAAACAGCACCAGGCTGAAGAAGCGCTGAAAAGGTTGAACGAGGAGCTGGAAACACGGATCGCCCAGCGCACCAGGGAACTAGAGGAAAGCCGCGATCAGTTGAAAAAGCAAGCCGAGGAGCTGACTCAATCCCTCATCAGCCTGGGACAAGAAATGGCGCAACGACAATCGAGCGAGGAGAGGTTGCGCCTGCTGATTGACGGCGCCAAGGATTATTCGATTATCATGCTTGAAGTCGACGGGCGCGTGGCCAGCTGGAATGAAGGTGCCACACGGCTCAAGGGGTGGAGCGAGCCGGAAATCCTGTGCCGGCATTTTTCGGTGTTCTATCCCGAAGAGTCTGTTGCCGCCGGCAAGCCTCAGCGGGAATTGGAACTTGCCGCATCCGAGGGGCGCCTTGCGGTAGAAGGGTGGCGCGTGCGCAAGGACGGATCAAGGTTCCTGGCTGATGTGATCATCACCGCAATCCGCGACGACTCAGGCAAGCTGCGCGGCTTTTCCAAGATCACCCGCGACATCACCGAGCGCAGGCGGGCGGAGGAGCAGATCAAGGCGACGCTTGCCGAGCTGGAACGCTCCAACAAGGAACTCGAGCAGTTCGCCTATGTCGCTTCGCACGACCTTCAGGAGCCACTGCGGATGGTGTCGAGCTATACGCAGCTTTTGGCCCAGTGCTACGAGGGACAACTCGACGATCAGGCCAAAAAATTCATAGACTACGCCGTGGACGGAGCGGTGCGCATGCAGAGGTTGATCAACGACCTGCTGGCGTACTCCCGCCTCAGCACGCAGGGGAACACCTTTAAGACCATTGACTCGCAGGCGGTACTCGGCGAGGCCCTTAAAAACCTGGCTGCCACCATTGAGGAGACCCGGACTGTTGTCACGCACAACCATTTGCCCAAGGTGCGCGCCGACGCCACCCAGTTAAGCCAGCTGTTCCAGAACCTGATCGGCAATGCCATCAAGTTCCGGGGTGCCCAGGCGCCGCTCATCCGCATTTCGGCCTGCGAGTTGGGCCACGAGTGGCGCTTCTGCGTGCAGGATAACGGCATCGGCATCGATATGCGGTACGCGGGAAAGGTGTTCCAGATCTTCCAGCGCCTGCACACCAGACAGGAGTACCCGGGGACGGGGATCGGCCTGGCAATATGCAAGCGCATCGTCGAGCGCCACGGCGGCAGGATCTGGTTCGAGTCGGAATTAGGCTGCGGTGCCACCTTCTTTTTCACGGTGTCAAAACGTAAGGGAGCATGATAATGGAAAACAACCAACTGGTGAAGTCGATCAATATCCTGCTGGTGGAGGACAACCCGGGGGACGCGGACTTGGCCCGGGTAGCGCTGGAGAACAGCAAAATGAACAACAACCTGCAGGTGGTGGGCGATGGCGAAAAGGCCATGGCCTTTCTGCGCCGGGAGTGCCCCTATGCCGAAGCGCCGCGCCCCGACCTGATTCTGCTCGATCTGAACCTCCCCAAAAAGGACGGCCGGCAGGTCTTGGCCGAAATCAAGTCGGACCCGGGCCTCAAACGGATTCCGGTTGTCATCCTCACCACTTCACGGGCCGAGGAGGACATTCTGAGGACGTACGATCTTCATGCCAACTGCTATATCACCAAACCGATCGACCTGGGACAGTTTCTGCATGTTGTCAGGTCGATCGAGGACTTCTGGTTCAGCATCGTGGTGCTGCCGCCCGCAGAGGCGAAGAAATGAGCCACTTACTGCGCATCCTGCTGGTCGAGGACAATCCGGGAGACGCGGACCTCCTGATGTTCCTGCTGCCCCAAGACGGCTCCACTCCCTTGGATTTCAAATGCGTGACCCGGCTCTCAGAGGCGCTCGAAGCGGTCGCCGAGGCCCGGTTCGATCTGATCCTGCTGGACCTTGGCCTTCCCGACAGCAATGGGCTGGAGACTCTGCGCATCATGCGGCGGCATACCGTTTTACTGCCCATAATAGTGCTGACCGGCAACAGTGACGAGGGCCTGGGGGTGGACGCGATCAGGGTAGGCGCTCAGGATTATCTCATCAAGGGGGAGACGGACGGGAACCTCCTGTCGCGCTCGCTCAAATACGCCGTGGAGCGCAAGAAGAGTGAAAACGCCCTCAAGGAACTGAACGATACCCTGGAGGAGCGGATTTTAGAGAGGACTGCACAAATCACCGCGGTCAACGAAACCCTGCAGAGCGAAATCGCCGAACGCACAAGGGTGGAGGAGTCGGAGCGGCGCACCAAGGAGGAGTGGGAACGGACCTTCGCCAGCGTGCCGGATCTGATCGCTATCCTCGACAACCGGCATCGGGTGCTGCGTATCAACGATGCCATGGCGAGGCGCCTGGGCTTCAAGCCTGAGGAGTGCATAGGACTTCCTTGCTATGAAGTGATCCACGGGACATCTTCCCCTCCCGATTTCTGCCCCCATTCGAGAACGATATCGGATGGCTGCGAGCATGTCGAAGAACTGCATGTAGACCTGTTCGAGGGGGATTTCCTGGTCACTACGACCCCCCTTCTGGGTGCAAAGGGAGAGAGACTCGGTTCCGTCCATATCGCCCGCGACGTTACCGAGAGGAAGCAGATGGTGGACGAGTTGCGCCAAAGTGAAGAGCGCTACCGTTTATTGTTCGATACCATGACCGAAGGCTTCTCGTTAAATGAGATCATTCTGGATGAAGTCGGGAAACCGGTTGATCTACGCTATATATCTGTCAACCCCGCCTTCGAGCGCTACACCGGATTGAAGGCAAAGGACGTTGTCGGCCGGACTACTCGCGGGTTATTCCCCGATGCCGAGCCCGTTTGGTTTGAACGATACGGAAAGGTGGCTTTAACCGGCGAACCTGTGCATTTCGAGGAACGCTTCGGTCCCCTCGAAAAGTGGTTCGAAGTATCGGCCTACCGTACCGAGCCCGGCAGATTCGCGGTGATTTTCTTCGACATATCCGGTCGGAAGGCCGATGAGGAGGCGCTGAAAAAGCTCAATGACGAACTGGAAATCCGGGTGGCGGAACGGACCAGGGAATTGCGCGAAAAGGATCAGATGCTGCTGCTGCAGAGCCGTCAGGCCGCGATGGGTGAAATGATAGGCAATATTGCCCATCAGTGGCGTCAGCCCCTCAACGCGCTGGGTCTTACCATTCAACAGATGGAAATGTTTTACGACCTTGGCGAATTCACCAAAGAGTATCTGGAAAAAAGTATCGCGAACTCGATGAATCTTATCCGCCACATGTCGCAAACTATTGATGATTTCAGGAACTATTTCAGACCTGATAAAGAAAAAGTTGAGTTCAAAGTGACTGAAACTATCCGCAAAACTTTGGCATTATTGGAAGACAGTTTAAAGGAACGGCAAATCAAGATTGAAGTCGCTATAAACAATGCCCCCGTCATCTACGGGTATCCGAATGAATTTGCCCAGGTACTCCTCAATATCCTGGTCAATGCCAAGGACGCTTTAGCTGAAAGGGCAATCGAAGATCCGAGGGTGATGATTGCCGTAGGCAACGAGGGGGGCCGTGCCGTGCTGACCGTTTCCGACAATGCCGGGGGGATCCCGGTGGAGCTCATGGAAAAGGTTTTCGACCCGTATTTCACCACCAAGGGGTGTCAACAGGGAACGGGGGTTGGCCTTTTCATGTCGAAAACCATTATAGAGAAGAATATGGGAGGGCATCTGACCGTGCGCAACGTCGCAGACGGCGCCGAATTCAGAATAGAGCTGTGAAACGCAATTAGTGGCCGCTCCAGGTGCAATGCGTCGGGTCTGACAGCGGGGAGTTGTCACTGGAATCAGCCGCGCCGCGATCCTGAAGTCCGGGTCTTTCCCTCGGCTGTCGCTGCACCCAAGGAGCGCCGGCGGCGCCGGGGCTCAGCAGGGAGCCCGGCGGGGAGAGGCGTCGGAATAGAAATAAAACTGGTTTCTCCCTTGTCCTTTGGCTCGGTACATGGCGATATCGGCGCACTTCAAAAGGTCGCCGACCTCGGCGCCGTCGTCGGGGTAGACGCTGATGCCGATACTGACGGTCACCGTCGCCACGCTGTCACCGAGCTCGAACGGCTGCGCCATGATGCCGATGATGCGCTGCGCCACCTTGGCGATATCCCCGGTTCGGGAGATGTCCCCCAGGATCACGGTGAACTCGTCGCCCCCCAGGCGGGCCAGGCTGTCCGAGTTTCTCGGTGACAGGTCGGGCGAGCGGTCGGTCCTGCGCACGCAGGTGGAGAGGCGGCCGGCAAAACCCTGCAGCAACCGGTCCCCGACGTCGTGCCCCAGGGTGTCGTTCACCTCCTTGAAATGGTCCATGTCGATAAACATCATGGCCACTTTCAGGTCGTTGTGCTTGGCGCGGGCCAGCACCTGGCCGAGGTTCTCCTTGAAAAGGATCCGGTTGGGCAGCCCCGTGAGGCTGTCGAAGTAGGCGAGTTCCCGGATCTGCTCCTCCTGCAGCTTGCGCTCGGTGATGTTCTGCACGGTCCCGGTCACCCACAAGGGGCGCCCCGACTTGTCGAAGGTGACCTTTGCTTCGGTATGGACGTGGCGCGTGGCGCCTGCGGAGTGGAGGATCCGGTGATCGAGTCTGATCTGCTTGTCGCCAGCCAGGGCTTCCTGGATGGCGCAGTCCACCAGCTCGCGGTCCTGCGGGTGCACGGAGTTCAGGAAGGAATGGTAGGTCTTGTCGAATCCGATCGGGTCGATGGCGAAGATGCGGATGGCGGCGTCGGACCAGTTCAGCACGTCGTTGGTGACATCCCACTCTCAGCTCCCCATCTGGGCGATCTGCTGGGCTTGGCTCAGGCTCGCCCGGCTCTTGCTCAGGTCCTTCAGTATCCGGCTGGCCCTCAGCATGTAGCGCACCCGGTAACTCAGGACGAGCCAGTTGCACGGCTTGGAGATGAAGTCGGTGGCACCGGTGTCGTAGGCCCTGCGAATCGCTTCGATGTCGTCCAGGCCGGTCATCATGAGTATGGGGGTGTTCCACCCTTCCGGGTGGCGGCGGATCTGCTTGCAGAGGATGAAGCCGTCAACGCCGGGCAGTTGCACTTCGAGAAGGACGAGGTCCGGATTGGTCCGGTCGAAAAGCTCGAGCGCCTCTTTGCCGTCGCCGGTCTCGCTGACCTCGAAGCCGGCCTCCTCCAGGGTTTCCCTGACCAGAAGACGGGTGGTGCAATCGTCATCCACAATCAGCACGCTGCTCCCCGCATCACTGGCAAGGTCACGTCCCATGATCTTCCCTCTCCAGGCTGACCGTAAGAAAGCTTTGCGCGGGCGGCATACTCCGGCTTGATTTCGGGCCATAATCCGATCCGATTTGTCGTGCGCCGCAGGATCAGTTCTTGGTATGGCGAGAAAATTTTAATTTATCGAGAGGGATTGTCAAATGTTTTACTCTAAACCACCACCGAACCGGCTCCGGCGCCGGCCGCCAGGTAGCAGCACGCGCCGGTCAGACGAGAAAAGCCGCCCTTTCGGGAAAATTTCTCGTGTCGAGCAGGCGCGCGAAGGTGTCGCTCCGGGGAGGCCCGATGCACCAGGTAGGTTTGTCGGCAAGCGGGGCGGCGCTCCGAGCTGATCGAGGGAAAACTGGATGGATCGTGTGATCCCCGTTTGGACGGTCAGGGTTCCATCCAGATCGAATAGGACGTTGGCAACAGGCATGCTGGGCTCTCCGCCATCTTGTTTTTCCCGTATGGTCTCCGCCCGGACAGATCCCTTCCGGTAACTCATGCAGGTTTACGGAAACCTTACCCTCATCGGGGGCAGATTGCAGCCAATTTGCGTATGCCCGGAAGCCCCTGCAACAAGCCCTTCCCTTTCCCGGAAAGAGAGATAGAATATCACGGGTGGCGGCGGCCCCCGGAAGGTGCTCACTGGATTACTACTGGCGTGACTTTTGAGGTCCGTGGCACTGCCATTCAGAACTGATCCTCCAAAGGGCCTATGAGACAAACACCGGAACAGTATGGTCACAGGACGAAAGGCGTGACAGTAAAGGCTTTTCTACGGTGCTTTTCCTGGTCGAGGGATTTTCCTGCTGAGCGGGGTTCACTCTTTGCCATGCAGTCCTGGCCGATGTCCCGGCTGCCGATCCTGGTCCTGGCCGCCAGCCTGATCTGCGCGCCAGCCCGTGCCCAGAGCCCCGCCACGGGAAAGGCCCCGGAAAGCTCGCCAGCCCCGGTACCTGCCGAACCCGCTTTGCCAGTTGCCCCCGCCGTGCTACCCTCCGCGCCGGGAACCCCGCCAACGACAGCGGAACCCCCTAGGGGAACAGCCTTGGGAAGGGGGGCGGACCAGGCCCATGAATTCCTGGAACGCAGCATGCTGCGGCAGGTAATCGGCCTGGACGACTTTTTCGGGAATCCGGACAGCGAGGATCTGCACACCTCGTATTTCCTGCGCTGGCGCAATTCCCTCCGGATGCAGCAGGGGGGCGGTTTCAACCTCGGATCGACGCTGCGTGCCAACATCGAGCTTTCGAAAATAAACGACCGGCTGCAGTTCTCCATTTCCGGGGAGGACAGGCCGGACCAGTTCACTCCGAGCCTTCCGGAGGACCCGGGGAGCCCCGGCTTTGACCGGACCTTCCATTCCGCCCGCATCATCAACACCGAGTTGCGCTACCAACTGATCCGCTCTCCGGCGACCGATTTCTTCCTGGGTGCCGGGGCGGACATCATGGTGCCTCCCCAGGCTTTTGCCAGGGCACGCTTCCAGCATTCGGAAAAGTTCGGTGGGCTCTACCGGGTCAACTTTTCCGAGACCCTCTTCGTCAAGACCCCTTACGGCTTCGGCGAGACCACGGAGCTGAGCTTCGAGCAGCCGCTCTCCCCGCAGACCCTGGTAACCTGGGCCAACAGCGGCACCATCTCCCAAGAAATCAAAGCGCTCGAGTGGGGGAGTGAGCTTTCCCTTTGGCGTGAGCTCTCACCACGAAGTGCCGCCACCCTGACCGGCGGGATCTACGGCAACACGAGCGTGGCGGACCTGGTCAGCGACTACCGGATCCTGCTGCGCTATCGCCGGAACTTTCTGAGAAGCTGGCTTTTTTACGAACTGGAGCCTCAGATCACCTGGCAGGCGAACCCCGACCACACCCTGAGCGCCAACTACGCCTTCACCTGGCGGCTGGAAGTCGTGTTCCGTGGCGAGGAGAAAATCGCGGCGGTCCAGCGGTGAACCGTTTTCGGGCTTAGCTCTTGCGGAGTTTTATCCGGGCGGAGGTCTTGTAACAGGCGACGGCATTGGCGAGAGCATGCTGAACGGTGCCTCCGCACCTCATGATGGTGCTGCCGTCAATGAGCTCGATGGTGCACCGGTATCTTGCTGCGTTACTGTATTTGCATGGGGTGCCTTGCGGTATCGGCTCGGTCTTGATGTACACTATATCCCAGTTTACCATGGTAAAACTCCGGCAATGAAGCAGTCTGATGCTTCGATAGGCTCCGAAAGAACCCAAGTTAAACATAAAATGATCTCCAGTCTCCGGACTTTTCTCCCCATGGGTGGTGCCCCGCGCCGGAGCCACTGTCTCCCAGGAAATTTAATTTGTTATATTATTTTAATGTTATATATTTTACCAAGACACCCTTTGATTGGAAGGCTCGCCGGGGGAAAACGGCCAGACGGTGGCAACGGCGGCGGCCTGCGAGTCCCGATGAAGGCGGGGTGGGGGCGCCTGGGTCAAAAATTATTTTAAGTATTAGTTGATTAGGGCCGATAGGGCTTAAGAGCATCATTGAGCTAAGCCGGGCCGGCGGCTTCCGTCCCGGTCAAGGGAACGGGAAACAGCCCATGCCCACGCGCTGGAACAAATTTCAGGGCAGTCAGCTGACCATCGCCTTTGGTGCCTTGTCGGTCGTGGTCATCGTGGCTCTGGCGGTGATCGCCGCCGTCGTGCTGCGCCGCCAGGAAATCGAGGTCTGGCGCAAGCAGATGAGCAACAATTCTCTGGTTCTGGCCGAACACACCTACCAGACCATACTCTCCGCTAACATCGCGCTGGACGGCATTGCCGAACGGGTGCGCGCCGAGGGGGCCGATACTCCGGAGACATTCAGAAAAAAGCTGGCCTCCCCGGAAATCTTCAGGATGCTGCGGGACAAGACCGAGTTCCTCCCTCAGGTCGACGTGGCGACCGTGGTAGCCAGCAACGGCGACGTGATCAACATCACCCGCTCCTTTCCCCCTCCTCCCATCAACTTGGCCGACCGGGACTACTTCAAGGCCCAGGCCAAGGAAAACAACCCGGAAAATTTCATCAGCAATGCCGTGCGCAACAAGGATAACGGCAAGTGGGTTTTCTACCTGAGCCGTCGCCTCAACGACAACCGCGGCAACATGATGGGGCTGGTGCTGATCGGGATATCGGTCGACGCCTTCACCAGGTTCTACCAGCGCCTGGGGATGAACCTCGGCGAGGGGGCCTCGGTCACGCTCTACCGTGACGATTTCTCCGTTCTGACGCGCTGGCCCTTCAAGGACGAGCTGGTCGGCAAGTCGAACTTAGGCGGCACCACCTACACCATCGTCGGGAAACTGAAAAAGAACCATGACGTCATTTATCTAAACGCGCCCCGGTTTTCCGAACAGGGGCGCCCTGTCGCGCGTCTCGGGGCGAGTCGGGTGGTACGCTGTTACCCCCTCATCGTCAACATTGCCATCACGGACGACTTCTTCCTTGCCAACTGGCGCCACTCCGTCAAGGGGATCGCTCTGCTGTCGCTTCTTTGCAGCACGGCGCTGCTGTCGTGCATCACAATCATCGTGCGCGTGCTGCGCCGGCGCGAGCAGGACCTGCTGCAGACCATAGAACTCAAAGGCAAGGCGGAGGCGGCGAGCCTTGCCAAGAGCGCGTTCCTGGCCAACATGAGCCACGAGATCCGCACCCCGATGAACGGCATCATCGGCATGACCGAACTGATCCACGACACCGAGCTTAATGCCGAGCAGCTGGAGTTCATACGCGCCATCAAGATCTCGGCCGACAACCTGCTCGACATCATCAACGACGTTCTCGATTTCTCCAAGATCGAGGCGGGTCGCATCGAGATCGAGGATATCCCCTTCCGGTTGCGCAGCATGGTCGGGCAGTCCCTGAGGGCGGTATCGGTCAGGGCCTCCCAGAAAGGGCTGGAGGTCGCCTTCCATGCGGAACCGGAGGTGCCCGATGCCCTGGTGGGCGATCCGGGTCGTCTGAGGCAAATACTGATCAACCTGGCGGGAAACGCGGTCAAGTTCACCGAGAAGGGGGTGATCGAGGTCGTCATCAGCCTGGTTGAGGAGACGGCCGACGGCGTGCTGCTGCTCTTCCGGGTCTCCGACCAGGGGATCGGAATTCCGTACGAGGTCCAGGGGCGGATCTTCGAAGCCTTCGAGCAGGGTGACGCCTCCACCACCAAGCTGTTCGGCGGCACCGGGTTGGGGCTCGCCATCTCGAAGCGGCTTGCCACCCTGATGGGCGGCACGATCACGGTAGAAAGCGAGCCTGGGGTCGGCAGCCACTTCGGTTTCACTGCCAGGCTGCGCCTCCAGGACAGGGTGCCGCAAGACGCGGGCCCCGATCGGGTCCCAAGCGGCGTCAGGGTGCTGGTGGTCGACGACGTGGAGATCAACCGCCGCATGTTCGAGGAGGCGCTCTCGCGCTGGGGTATGTCGGTCTCCCTGGCGCCAAGCGGGGCGCAGGCGCTGGAGCAGCTGGCACTCATGGGGGAAAACAGCGTCCTGCCGCGCCTGCTGCTCTGCGACGTGCAGATGCCAAGGATGGACGGCTGGGAGTTGGCGCGCCGCGTACGTGAGCAGCCGTCCCTGGACGGGGTGCAGATCGTCATCATGCCGAGCGCGGGCATCCGCGGCGACGCCCAGCGCTGCGCGGAGTTGTGCATTGAGGGGTACCTGACCAAACCGGTGGTCCACGCCGAGCTGCACGACGCCCTGGCCGCCGTCTTGAACGGGACCGGGCGCAGGCCCGAGCCGGTGACCCGACATAGCGTGCGGGAAGGGCGGGGGCGCTGCAACGTGCTGGTGGCGGATGACGTGGAGATCAACCGGGAGATGGTGCGCATCATCCTGGAGAAGCAGGGGCACCGGGTGACGCTGGCGGGCGACGGGCGCGAGGCGGTCAGACTTTGCCGCGAGTTCCGGTTCGATATCATCTACATGGACATGCAGATGCCGCTTCTGGACGGCTACCAGGCGACCCGCGAGATCAGGGAGCTGGAGCGGAAGGGGGACCGGCCGATGCCGGTGGTAGCCATGACCGCCTACGCGCTGCAGGGCGACCGCGACAAGTGTCTGGAATCGGGTGCCGACGCCTATCTGTCCAAGCCTGCGCGCGCGGCTGAAATCCTCGCACTGCTGGACCAGCTGGTTCCCGGCCCGGCCGGGGTGGGAACCAGGCAGCCGGAGCCCCCGGCAACCCGGCAGGAAACGGCGCCTCCCGCGGCAGCCGAAGATGCCCTGCCGGTCTTCGATGCCGCCGATCTGGTGGAACGCCTGGGGGGGCGCGAGGAAATGGTGGCCAGGTTCCTGGAGATGTTCACCGGGGTCACCGCAGGGTACCTGAAGTCCCTGCGCGAGGCGGTGCAAGCAGGCGACCTGGAGCAGACCCGCATTCAGGCCCACACCATCAAGGGAGCGGCCGCCAACATCTCCGCCTGGCGCATGCGCGAGATCGCCGGGAAGCTGGAAGAGCTGTCCCGTGACGGAGAGCTGGAGGGTGCGGCCGATCTGCTGGAGCGCCTGGAAAAGGGGTTCGCCCAGTTCGCCCGGGAAACCGAGAGGTACCCCGGGGAGAGGGCCTGTTAAGACTTCCGACCTCCCTTGCCATCAGGCTCCGGGTACCGAAGGTACGGCGCCACCATCCGCGCATCCCCCGGGGGAAAACTCTCCGCTTAAAACCCCCTGCCACCCTTCATCCTGACACCTTTTTCTCACGGTTGCAATCAAGCAAGTTCTCCGGTCCGGGATCCCCGCGTTCCCCGTAAGCGCCCCACTTGACAGCGCGAAAGGGCACTATACACTAAGACAGTCGGGAATTGGCCGTGGTTAATGGGATTGGCCTGGCCCCGGGAGTTTGAGGAACCTAACCGATTCTGAGTCATAACCAAAAGGAGATGCCACATGATGAAACGGATGATACTTGCTGGTCTCGCCCTCGTCCTCGCACTGACCGCAGTGCCGACCTTTGCTGCGGATGATACTGCGCCCGACATGCAGGCGGGCCTGAAACACGAGATGCCGATGCATCACGAGATGAAGATGCCGATGATGCAAAATCCGCAGCACATGCTGGCGATGGCCTATCACAAAAACCTGGTAACCTTCGCCATGGTGCTGAAAAAGGCGGCGCAACAGGGGGATACGGTACCCGGCGACTTCGCGCGCTCCTGTGTCACCGAGATGAGGCGCAGCGCGGACCAGATGGAGATTTACCATGAAGCGGCCCTGTCGAGCATGCCGGCGGACCAGAAGGCCAAACGCGACGAGATGGCCAAGACCATGGGGTCGCACCTGGCGGAGATGAGGGCCGAGCTGGTACAGCTGGAGGGGCTGGTTAAGGGGGACCGGGTCGACTCAAAGGAACTGCTCAAGCACCTGGAGCTCATCTTCAAGCAGTGCGAGGGGATGAGGCACGGTGCAGGGGAGTACGGTAGAGAGGGCCATGGCAAAGGCATGGGGTGCGGCTGCATGAAGGACGGCAGGGACTGCGACTGCATGAAAGGCGGTATGAAGGGGGACTGCATGAAAGGCGGTATGAAGGGCGACTGCATGCAGGCCAAGAAAATGCAGGGCGCCGCAATGGACGGCTGGCAGACGATGATGCAGCAGCGCCGCAAACTGATGGAGAAGATGAAGGCGCAGGACGCTGAACTCTCCCGGATGGTCGCCACCATGAACAGTGCCCCGAAGGACCAGAAGCAGGCAATCATGGCGGACATCCTGACCCGGCTGGTCAAGCAGCGCGCCGACATGGATGCCGAACTGGAGAAATTGCAGGAACATATGAAGGGCCACATGGAAGGGAGAATGTCGCACCAATCGATGCGCGCCAGGGACCGCGATGAGAATTCCCCCGATGGGGATTGCGACATCGACTCCGGGGAGATGAACTCGGACGACATGGAACCGGACGAGGCAGATTCGGATTCCGGCGGCGCGACCATGGATATGAAGGGCATGAACATGCAGGATAAGGAGAAATAGCCGGTCAGGTCCCCTGACCGGCCTGCCAAGCGAGGTGGGCGGAGTTTGGGCGAGGAGGAGGGTGCCGACACAGTTAGCAGCGCAAGCTCGATGTACCGGACAGGCTGGGTGGACGGCGCTCCCGTTCCCCGGCCTGTTCCTCGTTCAGGGGGCGCCCGCGGCCCTTTAGTGCAATCTCCCGGTCCGAGCCGCGACCCTGGGGTTGTACAGAAAGTTGCTCCCCTGCTTGAGCAGGGCGGTCATCCCTTTGGCAGGCAAGGGCCGGCTGAAGTAAAAGCCCTGAGCCTCCTCGCCCCCTTCGGCCTGCAGCCAGGAAAGCTGCGAGGCGGTTTCCACCCCCTCGGCGATCACCTTGAGGTGCATGCTGCGCCCGATGTTCATCACTGCCCGGACCACAGCCATGTTGTCGGTGTCGCTGGCGATATTGCGTATGAAGGATTGGTCTATCTTCAGCTTGTCGACCGGCAGCTTTTTCAGGTAGCTAAGACTCGAGTAACCGATCCCGAAGTCGTCGATGGAAAGCTGCAGCCCCAGGGCCTTCATGGCGGCCATGCTCCCGAGGACCTGTTGCGGGTCGCTCATGATGGTCGCCTCGGTGAGTTCCAGTTCCAGGCATTCGGGGGGGATGCCTGTTTCCTGCAGGGCGTTCTCGATGGTTGCCTCGAAGTCGGCATGCTGGAAAAAACTGGCGGAGAGGTTGATCGCCGCCGAAACCGCGCCGATCCCCTGTTCCCTCCAGACCCGGAGCTGGCGGCAGACGGTGCGGATAATCCATTTGCTCATCGGGGTCAGCAGGCCGCTTTCCTCGGCGATGCCGATGAAGCCGTCCGGAGCCACCAGCCCCCTGACCGGATGCTGCCAGCGGATCAGCGCCTCCATGCCGCTGAAGCTCCCGGTGACGATGTTGACCTTGGGCTGGTAGTGCAGCACGAATTCGTCGCGATCCAGGGCCCGGCGCAACTCGCTCTCGACGGTGAAACGCTGGTGGGCCAGCTCGTTGAGCTTGCGGGTGAAAAAATGGAAGCTCTTGCCGCCGGTCTTCTTGGCGTGGTACATGGCGAGGTCGGCGTTTTTCAAAAGGGTCAGGTAGTCGGTGCCGTCCTCGGGGAAAAGGCTGATGCCGATGCTGGTGTTGATCACGGCCCGGCTCCCCTCGATGCTAAAACCCGCCGCCAGGATCTTTTCCGCCACCACGGTGGTCTCGTCGACCCCGCAATCCCAGAGCACGACGACGAACTCGTCGCCTCCCAGCCGCGACACGATGTCGCAGGCGCGCGTGCAGTCGTTCAGGCGCTTGGCCACCGACTGGAGTACCCGGTCGCCCACGTCGTGCCCCATGGTGTCGTTCACCTGCTTGAAGCCGTCTATGTCCAGGAACATAAGGGCGATGCTGCGGTTCGCCTTCTGCGCCACCGCGATGACCTGGTCGATGCGGACATGCAGCGTTCTGCGGTTGGGAAGTCGGGTGAGGGGGTCGTGGTGGGCGAGAAAGAAGATGTTCTCCTCAGCCACTTTGAGGTCGGTTATGTCGAGGATGAATCCGTCGAGCCGCGCGATCGGGGCCTCGCCGTTGTTTTCGATCTTCTGCACGGCGCAGTTGTTGAGCAGCCAGCGCTCGGAACCGTCCTTGTGCCTGATGCGGTGCCGGATGGGCGGGTGGTCGCGGCCGGCGAGCACGTGGGTGAGAAACTCGGTGACCAGTTCCCGGTCGTCCTCGTGGATCATGGTGAACCACAAGAGCGGGTCGCGGTAGTATTCTCCGGGAGAGTAGCCCGTGATGTCGTAGCACTTGGGGCTGTGGTAGATCGAGGTGATCGCGCCGCTTTCGAAGCGCACGCTGTAGACGTACTCGTTGATGTTGCTGACTATGGTGCGGCACTGCTCCTCGCTCCGCTGCAACGCAGCCTCGGCCTGCTTGCGGGCGGTGATGTCACGGATGTCGCACTGGATCACCCTTTCCTGGTCCACCTGGTAGGCGTTGCCGACGAAGTCGACGATGAGCTGCCTGCCGTCCTTGCCGGTAAGCGCCAGCTCCTGGTAGCGGATGTCCCCCCGCTCCCCCAACTCGCTGAGGGCGGTGCAACTTGCTGCGGCATCGGCGAAAATCCCGATTTCCCAGAGCTGCCTCCCCAGGAATTCCTCGCGTGGGTAGCCGAGCAGGGCGGTGAGGGACGGGTTCACGTCGGTGATCTTCCCGGTCTCGGCCTCCAGAATCAGGAGCCCGTCCTTGGCGGTTTCGAAGAGCCTGCGGTAACGGGTCTCCGAGAGCGCCAGCGCCTGCTGTGCGCGCCGGTACTCCGCGATGACCGTGTCTTTTTCCCGAACGGCACGGCGCAACTGCTCGGCCTGCGCTTCCAGCTCGACCTGGCGCAGTTCCAGTTCGCGGCAGAGGCTGCCTGCGGCCCCGACCGACAAGGTACCGGATTCCGGCTGCCCGGTGGCCGACTCTTGCGCCGCGCCGCGCTGGGACGCCTGCCGGGAAGCCTTGCTATCGTTTTTCATAGTGCGGCCATCTTCCTTCACCCCTCCTTTAAGGACAGGTGCCTGCTCCCAACCAACCTCGATTGCCCCGCGCCCGCTCGCTTCCCTGCGGCGCTTCCTGGCCGAGTCCGAAACGGTCATGAAAATGATATCCCATTTCTATAAAAAACGGTGCAAGAATTTCTGAATGCAACAGGTGGCGGCTCCGGCCCGCCGCCGGGGAGTTGGGAGTCATCTTGCTCCGCAAGCCCTGCACCCTGGAAGCAGTTTCTGGAGAGGATACGGCAGCTAAGATTCTCTCTGCCTGACGCCGGGAGTGCCTCCGGTGCAACTCGCAGGCTGGCCGGCCACACGTTTTCTCTTCAAGGCTGCCCACTTTTCTCTCTCCCTGCTATCGGTTCAGTTGTGCAGCGCAGTTCCTGTGTCACAATTGCAGCTTAATAGATTGCGTCTCTCTGCTTTATGACAAAATAACCTTTTGGGTGTTATGCTATCCAAACGCGGGCAACGGTCGAGAGGCGGCTGGTGCCGTTTGCTCGGTTCCGGAGGGAGCGACATGACAGAGACCGTGCTCATTGAGCCCGACACCGAGGAGAACCGGACCCTTTTGGCCAACGTGCGCCCGGCGGACTGGGTCAACCCCGAGCCCGCCGCGCGCTACAACCTGGTGGTAATCGGCGGCGGCACGGCGGGGCTGGTCTGCGCCGCGGGGGCTGCGGGGCTGGGAGCCCGGGTCGCCCTTATCGAGCGGCAGTTTCTGGGCGGGGACTGTCTGAACGTCGGCTGCGTTCCCTCCAAAGGGGTGATCCGCGCCTCCCGGGCGCTCTTCGATGCCCGGTCGAGCGAGGGCTTCGGGGTGCGCGGGGTTGAGGGGCTCCAGGGCGATTTCGGACAGGCGATGCAGCGCATGAGGCGCCTGCGCGCCGGCCTCAGCGGGCATGACTCGGCCCGGCGCTTTCGAGATGAACTTGGCGTCGATGTTTTCCTGGGGCAGGGGAGCTTCAGCGGACCCGACAGCATCGAGGTGGAGGGGGTGAGGCTCCGCTTCGCGCGGGCGGCGCTCTGCGCCGGCGCCCGCGCGCAGGCCCCGCCCATACCGGGGTTGAGCCAGGCGGACTATCTCACCAACGAGACGGTCTTTTCCCTGACCGAGTTCCCCCGGCGGCTGGCGGTGATCGGCGCGGGACCGATCGGCTGCGAGCTGGCCCAGGCCTTCGCCCGCTTCGGCAGCGAGGTGACCCTGATCGAGCTGGCGCCGCAGATCCTGGGGCGCGAGGACCGGGACGCCGCCGGGATCCTGCAGCAGGCCCTGCGACGCGAGAAGGTGACGCTGGAACTCGGGGCGCGGATTCTCTTCGTAGAGGCCCGGGCCGGTGAAAAACTGCTGCGCCTGGAGCGCGACGGCTCCAGCTTTTCCGTGGCGGCGGACCAGATCCTGGTGGGGGTGGGGCGCGTCCCTAACCTGGAAGGTCTCGGGCTCGAGGCTGCGGGGATTCGCTACGACCAGGCTGGGGTGACGGTGAGTGACACCCTCAGGACCTCCAACCCGCGGGTCTACGCGGCCGGCGACATCTGCTCCGCCTACAAGTTCACCCACATGGCCGATGCCCAGGCCCGCGTCCTGATCGCCAACGCCCTCTTCAGCGGGCGCCAGAAAAACTCCGAGCTGACCGTCCCCTGGTGCACCTACACCGATCCCGAGATCGCCCATGTCGGGATGTACCAGGCCGACGCGGAGGCCCAAGGGATCGAAGTCACCACCCTGACCGTGCCGCTCGCCGAGCTGGACCGCGCCGTTTTGGATGGTGAGAGCGACGGGTTCGCGCGGGTGCACCTTAAAAAGGGGACCGACCGGATCCTGGGAGCGACCCTGGTGGCCCGCCACGCGGGGGAGATGATCAACGAGTTTTCGCTCGCCATAAGCTCCGGGCTCGGCATTTCGGCCATCGGCCGGACCATCCATCCCTATCCGACCCAGGCCGAGGTGATCAGGAAGCTGGCCGACGCCCACAACCGCAGCCGTCTGACGCCTCTGGTCAAGCGGCTTTTGGCCGCCTGGCTCAGGTGGCAGCGCGGCTGAGGTCGGGTCCCTGGGAAGAACAGGAGACGGCAAAAAAACTCCCTTTCCCGGAGGGGGAGGGTCGGGGAGGGGGGAAGCTTTTCGCCATGAACGCAAAAAAAATGTTTCTGCTGCTCGCAGCCCTGGTGGCGGTGGGTCTCTTTTTCTACCTCGACCTCGGGCGCTTCCTGACCCTAGCGTCGCTCAAGGCGAACCGCCAGGCGCTTTCGGGCTACTACGCATCGCACCCGGTAGCCACCCTGGCGGCCTTCATGGCGCTCTACATCGTGCAGACCGCGCTGTCGCTTCCCGGGGCGGCGATCCTGTCGCTGGCGGCCGGCGCCATCTTCGGCTCGCTTGCAGGGACGTTCTACGCCAACCTCGCCGCCACCATCGGCGCCACCATCGCTTTCCTGGTGGCCCGCTATCTTTTGCGCGACGCCGTCTTGAAACGGTTCGGGCCGAAGCTTGAGCTGATCAACCGCGAACTGGAGCTGCGCGGGTTCAATTACCTGCTCTTTCTCCGGCTGGTGCCGCTTTTCCCGTTTTTCCTGATCAACCTGGCGGCGGGGCTCACCGGGCTGCCGCTGCGTACCTTCGTACTCGGCACCCTGATCGGGATCATCCCCGGTGGTTTCGTCTACGTGAACGCCGGTGCCAGCCTCGCCTCGATAAATTCGCTGCGCGACGTCGCGTCGCCGCGGGTACTCGGCTCCTTTGCCCTGCTGGGCCTTTTCGCCCTGGTGCCGGTTCTCTACGGCAAGCTGAAGCAGAAGCGCTGAACCGGTGCGTCGCCAGCTTGGTCCTTCGCGTCACTCGATTCCCCAAAGCCCTCTGGGGGGCGGTCCCGTTGCGCTCTTTGACATCGGAACCGGGTGGTTTACACTATTAGAAAGAGCAACTAATGCTAATGAAGGATTGAGCCCAGACCATGCCAGAGGAAATACTTGCCAGTTTCCAAGTGAAGCGGCTGAGCATTCTCGATGAGACGGGGAAGGCCGATGACGCGCTCATGCCCCGGCTCTCCGAGGCGGAGCTGCGGCGCATGCATGAGGCGATGGTGCTGGCGCGGATCTTCGACGAGCGGGCCGTGGCCCTGCAGCGAGAAGGGCGACTCGGCACCTATCCCCCGATCAGGGGGCAGGAGGCGGCACAGATCGGGAGCGCCCTGGCGCTCTCCGCCTCTGAGTGGGTCTTCCCCTCGTTTCGCGAGATGGGGGTCCACCTGACGCTCGGCTATCCCGCGGCGCAGCTCCTGCAGTACTGGGCCGGCGACGAGCGCGGCCAGAAGGCGCCGGAGCGGCTCAACATCTTCCCCTTCTGCGTCGCGGTGGCGAGCCAGATCCCCCACGCGGTGGGGGCGGCCCTGGCCGTTCGCTACCGGCACGACCCGGCTGCCGTGGTCGCCTACTTCGGCGACGGCGCCACCTCCAAGGGGGATTTCCACGAGGGGTTCAACATGGCGGGGGTGTTCCGGCTCCCGTTGGTCTTTATCTGCCAGAACAACCAGTGGGCCATCTCGATTCCCCTCAAGGGGCAGACCGCCTCGGCCTCCCTGGCGCAAAAGGCCTTCGCGTACGGTTTCGAGGGGGTGCAGGTGGACGGCAACGACCCCTTCGCCGTCTACAGCGCCACGCGCCGGGCGCTCGACCAGGCGCGCAGCGGCGGCGGCCCCACCTTCATCGAGTGCCTCACCTACCGGATGGCGGACCACACCACGGCCGACGACGCGGGGCGCTACCGCTTACCCGAAGAGGTGGCCCTCTGGCAAGCCCGCGACCCGATCCTCAGGATGGAGCGGTACCTCTCGGGACGCGGCCTGCTGAGCGAGCAGGCGGTGCTCGAGGTGAGGCAACGGGCGACCAGCATCGTCGATGCCGCGGTCCGGGAGATGGAAGCCCTCCCGCCCCCGGCCGCGGCGGAGCTGTTCGAGACGACGGTCGCGAACCTGAGCCCCCGCCAGGCCGCGCAACGCAGGGGACGCTGACATGGCCCAAATGAACATGGTGCAGGCTATCAACCAGGCACTTGGCGACGAGATGGCGCGGAACGATCGGGTCGTCTTGCTGGGGGAGGATATCGGGCGCGACGGCGGCGTGTTCCGAGTCACCGAGGGGCTCTTGGAGCGGTTCGGAGCCGAGCGGGTGCTGGATACGCCGCTTTCGGAATCGGGCATCGTGGGGGCCGCGATCGGCATGGCGGCCTACGGGCTGCGCCCGGTGGCCGAGGTCCAGTTCCTGGGGTTCGCCTACTCCGCCTTCGAGCAGCTCTTCGCCCATGCGGCACGGCTGCGCACCCGCTCCCGCGGCCGGTTCAGCTGCCCGCTCGTGGTGCGGACCCCGTACGGAGGGGGAATCAAGGCGCCGGAGCTGCACGAGGAGAGCAGCGAGGCGCTTTTCTGCCAGAGCCCCGGGCTCAAGGTGGTGGTGCCGTCCGGTCCGTACAGCGCCAAGGGGCTGCTGCTCGCGGCCTTGCGCGACCCGGACCCGGTGCTCTTCCTGGAGCCGACCCGGCTTTACCGCATGCTGCGGGAGGAGGTGCCGGAGGGCGATTACACCCTGGAGCTCGGCCGGGCGCGGCTGGCGCGCACCGGGAATGCGGTCACGGTGGTCGCCTGGGGGAGCATGCTGGAGCGGGTGTTGCAGTCGGTGGCAGGCTACGACGCCGAGGTGCTGGATCTGCTCACCCTGAACCCCTTCGACGTGCAGGCGGTGCTCGCTTCGGCAGCGAAGACCGGGCGGGTGGTCATCGTGCACGAGGCGGCGCGGACCTGTGGCTTCGGGGCCGAGATTGCGGCCACCCTCGCCGAAGAGGGGATGCTGCAGCTGAGGGCGCCCGTATTGCGGGTGACCGCGCCCGACGTGCCGGTCCCCCTGGCGAGGCTCATGGACCAGTACCTGCCGGCGCCCGACCAGATCCGGGCCGCGCTGGATGAAGTGTTGCGCTATTGACCGGCGGCCGGGGCCAGGCGTTAAGCGTTGCGAGCTGGCCGGTCCCATCGCTCGGAAACGACCGTCCGTCACATCAACCATCGAAGTCCTCAAAGGAGACCTCAATGCCGTTCGAGTTCAAGCTTCCCGATCTGGGTGAAGGGATTGCCGAGGTGGAGTTGCGCAGGTGGCTGGTGGCGGAAGGGGAGCAGGTCTCCGAGCACCAGGTGTTGCTGGAGGTGGAGACCGACAAGGCGGTGGTAGAGGTCCCCGCGCCCCGCGCCGGGGTGATTACCCGCAGGTACCGCCAGGAGGGGGAGACGGTCAGGGTCGGAGAGACGCTGGTCAGCATCACCGAGCCCCATGAGGCCGCCCCAGAGCGCCCGCGCTCGGTCGGCATCGTCGGTACCCTTCCCGAAGCCAGCGACGAGCCCGCCGCTCCCCGGGAGCCTTTTGCCGGGCTGGCGACCCCGATGGTCCGCAAGCTGGCACGCGAAAGGGGGATCGACCTGCGCCTGGTCCCGGGGAGCGGACCGCGCGGCTGCATCACCCCGGAAGACCTGGAGCGGCCAAGCGCCGGGCAAAAGCAGGGGAGGCGGGAGGAGCCCGGCGAGGACGGCGGCCTGCGGCTAAGATGCGCCGAGGAGATGTTCGGCCCGGTGGAGCGGCTGGAGCTGCGCGGGCTGCGGCGCACCATTGCCAGAAACGTACTGGCTTCGCAGCGGACCGCGGCCTTCGTAACCTCCATGGAGGAGGCCGACATCACCGAGATCTGGGAACTGCGCGGCCGCGAGCAGGTGGAGGTCGAAGCGCGCGGCACCCATCTCACCTTCCTTCCTTTCTTCATCAAGGCGGCTCAGCACGCGCTCCGGGAGCACCCGATGCTGAACGCCTGCATCGACGACGCGACACAGACCATCATAGTAAAAAAACACTACCATTTCGGCATCGCCGTCGCCACGCCAGAGGGGCTCATGGTGCCGGTCATCCGGGATGTCGAGCAAAAGAGCATCCTCGAGCTGGCGCAGGCGATCCAGGAGCTGGGGCGCAAGGCGCAGGAAAGGACACTCTCCCGCGACGACCTGCGCGGCAGCAGTTTCACCCTCACCAATTACGGACATTTCGGAGGCATCTTCGCCACGCCGATCATCAACTGGCCGGACGTGGCGATTCTCGGTTTCGGCCGTATCGTCGAGCGCCCCTGGGTGCACCGAGGCGCCATCGTCATCAGGAAGATCCTGCCGCTGTCGCTTACCTTTGACCACCGGGTGACCGACGGTGCCGATGCGGCACAGTTCCTGGGAAAGGTGCTCCGGTCCCTGGAGGACCCGGCGCTGCTCTTTATCGAGGGAAGGTGAGCCGAGAGGCGCAAGGCGTTTGAGCCGTTAAGTCGTTGAGTTATCTCGTGAAGGGCCCTTGGCCTGCTTCAAGTCGTTGAAGTTCTTGCACTCTTTTACCTCTGGATGTACAGTAGGACAATTTTAACGACCGGGGTGCACCTGATGCTGCAACGTCCCATTCCTTGCCCGCACTGCGGGCGGCCGATCGAGGCTGGCGAATCTTCCTGCAGCTGGTGCGGTGCCGAGCGCCCCTCCGTCCGGAACACGCTTACCGGCTGGATCGCCGGAGGGAGCAAGGGCGAGTGGCAGATACAGGCCATCATAGCCGCCAATGTCGCCTATTACCTCCTTTCCCTGCTGCTCAGCAAGCACGACGGGCTTGCTGCAAACCCCCTGGGCCTCTTCTCCCCGGACCAGAGGAGCCTGTTCCTGCTCGGGGCGACCGGAACGGTGCCGGTACTTCAGTTCGGCAAGTTCTGGACCCTCATCGCCGCCAGCTACCTGCACGGCGGGCTGTTGCACATCTTCTTCAACATGATTGCGCTGCGCCAGATCGGTCCCTGGGTGAGCTCCGAGTTCGGGCCGAACCGGATGTTCGTCATCTACACCCTAAGCGGCGTGGCCGGCTACCTGGCCTCCTGCCTTGCCGGCGTCTCCTTCACCATCGGCGCTTCCGCTTCGGTCTGCGGGCTGATCGGCGCCCTCTTCTTCTTCGGCAAGAACCGGGGGGGGAACTACGGCGCCGCGGTCTCCCGCGAGGTGGGGGGCTGGCTGATCAGCCTGGTGCTGTTCGGCCTGGTGATGCCGGGGATCAACAACTGGGCGCACGGCGGCGGGATCGTCGGCGGGGTGCTTTTGGCCATGATCCTGGGATACCGGGAGCGCGGTCCGGAAAGCACCGGCCACACCCTGCTCGCGCTCGCCTGCATGCTGGCGACCGCAGCGGCCCTCGCCTGGGGGGGACTGCTGGCGTTCACCATCCTGTGCGGCTGACATCGCGGGCTCGAGGCACAAAGCACCTGGGGGGAAGTCGATGAGCGTTCACGAAGTTGCCCATCCGTTGGTAAAACACAAGATCGGCCTCATGCGGGAGGCGGGCATCAGCACCAAGAAGTTCCGCGAGCTTACCGCGGAGGTGGCGTCCCTGCTCGCCTACGAGGCGAGCAGGGATTTCCCCCTGGAAGAGAGGGTGATCGAGGGGTGGGACGGCAGCCTCGTCACCGTGCAGCAGATCAAGGGGAAGAAGGTCACCCTGGTTCCCATCCTGCGCGCGGGACTCGGCATGCTGGACGGCGTGCTCGCCATGCTCCCCAACGCCAAAGTGAGCATGGTGGGGCTGGCCCGAGACGAGCAGACCCTGCAGGCCCACCGCTATTTCGAGAGGTTCGTCAGCAAACTTGACGAGCGGTTGGCACTGGTCATCGACCCTATGTTGGCCACTGGAGGCTCCATGGCCGCCACCATCGAGCTGCTGCGCAAGGCCGGCTGCCGCCAGACTCGCCTCCTCTGCCTGATCGCCGCACCGGAGGGGCTGGCGAGGATAACGGCCGACTACCCGGAGATCGACATCTTCGTGGCAGCCATCGACGAGCGCCTCAACGAGCACGGCTACATCATACCCGGACTCGGGGACGCGGGCGACAAGATCTTCGGCACCAAATAACGCGCTTCCTCCACCCCACCTTTGCAGGGAGAGTGGTTCATGAAATACGGCGTCTTCGGCGCCTAATCCTGTTGAGAACGCTGCAATACCGCTCGCCGTCCCCGCGCTGTTACCCTCCAGCCGCCTTTATCGCCTCGCCTCTCCTCGCCCCGTTGCCTCGGCAGGTATCTCCCAATCATCGCGGTCCGCAACTCCCTGCGTCTTGGTCCATTGCCAAGAAAAAAATTTAGTATATAATAATGAGCAAATTGAAATGTATGTGCCGTGAGTCAACCAATTTTTCCGCCACGTCGGGTCAATGGGTGCAGGGGCAACTCTCGGATCATTCAGGCGGCCGGAAGGCCATTACCACGCGAAGAGGAGGTTATCCATGAAGGGGAACGAGAAGATCATCGAGCAGCTCAACGTGCGCCTGGCCGAGGAGCTGACTGCGACCAACCAGTATATGGTCCACGCGGAGATGTGTGAAAACTGGGGCTACCAGCAGCTCTACACGCTGCTTCGGGCGCGGGCCATCGCGGAAATGAAGCATGCAGAGCAGCTCATCGAACGCATTCTTTTCCTCGAGGGAAGGCCGATCGTCAGCAAGTTGAACCCGATCAACATCGGGCCGGAAGTCCCGAAGATGCACCAGTTTGACCACGCCCTCGAAGAAAGCACCATCCGTGGTTACAACGAGAGCATCCGCATCGCGGTCGAGCTGGGCGACAACGGTACGCGTGAGCTGCTGAAGTCGATCCTGACCCAGGAGGAGAACCACATTGACGAAATAGAAGCACACCTGGACCAGATGGCCCAGATGGGGGTGCAGAATTACCTGGTCGACCAGGTTCGCTAGTTCGGTTCAAGGCACGGTGCCCCAGCAGTGAACCTTGAACGGAGTCAGAAAAGGTCGACCCAAAGAGCGCAAGAGCATTCTCTTGCGCTCTTTGCCAGTTCACAATTGCGCTAGGCGCCCCTTTCCAGTTCGGTCAGCCGCGCCCTCAGAGCCTTCTCCTTCTGCCAGCGCACGCTGACGTCCCGGATCACCGCCGAGGTGCCGGCAATCTCGCCCGCAGCGTCCCTTATGATGGTCAGGGAAAACTCCGTGGAGATGCGCGTGCCGTCCTTGCGCAGCGCCGGAGCCGCGAGCAGTTCCTGCGCATAGCGGGTGACCCCTGACTGCATCACCTTGAAGTACCCTTCCCAATGCCGGGCGCGCTGGTTTTCTGGAATGAAGATGTCCAGCGACCGGCCGATCGCCTCGAACGCGCTGAAGCCGAGTATCTCTTCGGCGCCGGAGTTCCAAAGCCGTATGATCCCTTCCCGGTCCGAATAGATGATGGCGTCGTGGCATTCCTGCACTAGCTGCCGGCACAGTTCCTCTCTGGATATTTGGTCCATAAACTCCCCCTTTCCTTTGGTTTCCCTCTAGCCAGCATACCATAGCAAAATGGCTGCGTCCTTGACCAAGGTCAAGGTTTGGCGCGGGATCCCTGATACAGTCACGGCTCCGGAAGGTCCTACATTTAAGGTCCCAGGACGGTATCCCCTGTTGTCTGAGGCCCGGTTAGAATCCTGATTGTGTCAGGGCACGGGAAATTGAGTCTGAACCTCGCCGGTTTGATATCCAGATCTTGAGAGGGTAGCTTCAATATTTGCGGCCTCTAAGCGTTTCGCCGGATACGGACAGCTGTTAGATAAGACGTCGACACATGATAAAATTTTTAAGTAATAAAATTTCATATATCTATTTCTAAAGTACTGCATTGCCGAACCGATAACGCATACTAGAGAGTGATTTGTCGGGACTTGTGGGAGGCATGATGTTCAAAAACAAGCTTATGCATAAAATACTCGCCATAATCGGTGCCACCCTTTTCGTCGGCATCAACATCGTGGGGCTCTTGGCCATCTGGCTTCAGTACCAGGCGAGCATGGAGCTGCAGGCAAAAAACAGCCGCACCATGTCCTCGGTCATCATAAACGAGATCGGCGAATTCATGATGAAGGACGACTCGAAGGGGGTGATGAACCTCGCCAAGGCTGCCAAGGAGCAGAACTTCGGTTTCGATCTCCAGGTGTTCAATCCCGAGGGGAAAGAATCCGCCTCCACCGGTGGCGCCGCGAACCCGGAGGTCCTGAAGGCGCTTGCCGCCGGCAAGCCCCAGGAGACGCGGCTGGTGATAAACGGCGTCCACACCCTGCGTGCCGTGGTGCCTCTGGTTAATGAAGAGCGATGCAAGCAGTGCCATGATGCGGGGGAAAAATTCCGGGGCGCCGTCGTGCTCAGCTCGTCCCTGGAGGAAGGCTACCGCAGTGCGCTCCGGATGACCTACCTCCTGGTGGCGGCGGGTTTTTGCTTCTTCGCGGTCATGATGGGGAGCATGTTCCTCTTCTTCAAGAGGAGCATCGTCCGGGACATCCTCTTTTTCTCGGAAAAACTCAAGGACATAACGGCGGGGGAGGGCGACCTAACCAAGGAGATACCGGTCCGCTCGAAGGACGAGATCGGCGAACTGGCCGGGCACATCAACCACCTGGTAAGGAAGCTGCGCGAAACCATATCGGTACTGTACCAACTGGCGGAAAACATCTCCATTTCGCTCTGCCAGGTTTCCAACCGGACCTCCGAGACGGTGATCTCGGCCGCCGAACAGAAGGACCGCGCCCTTGCGGTGGCGGTGGCCGCAGAGGAGATGGCGGCCACGCTCAACGTCGTGGCGGGCAACACCCACCAGGCGGCCGGCTTCTCGGTCCAGGTGGACCGTGCGGCAAGCGAGGGAATGGCCGTTGTGGACGGCGCCTGCGGCAGCATCATGAAGGTCAGGGAAAACGTGGTGCAGACCCTCGGCACCGTCAAGAGGCTGGAGTCCTCCTCGGCCCAGATCGGCGACATCATCAACCTGATCGAGGATATCGCCGATCAGACCAAGCTCCTGGCGCTCAACGCGGCCATCGAGGCCGCCCGGGCCGGCGAACATGGGCGCGGATTCGCGGTGGTGGCCGACGAGGTGAAGACGCTCTCGGAAAAAACGGCCACTTCCACCAAGGAGATCGCCAAGATCATCACCAGTATTCAGGTCGAGAGCCGGGAGGCCGCCCGCTCCATCACCGAGGAGCAGGAGCGTGTCGAGGACGGCGTGGCAAAATCCGGCGCGGCGCGGGATTGCCTGGAGCGGATTCTGGGGCTCGCCGGCGAGACGGCCGGCCTCATCAACCAGATCGCCTCGGCCACCGAGGAGCAGAGTGCCACGACTAACGAAATTTCCGATAAGATCCACCAGGTCTCCGATTCTGCCCAGCTCGTGCACCAGGACATGCTGGCCAGCGACCAGGCCTTCTCGGTGCTCACCGGGGTGGCCGAGCAGATCTTCTCCACGGTCGGGAAATTCAGCGTCGGAAACAGGCACGACGCCATGAAGCAACTTGCCAGGGAGTTGCGGGACAAGGCCGTGGTAGCGCTGGAAAAGGGAATCGCCGAGAAGAGGATCAGCGCCACCGATCTGTCCGACCGCAACTACCGCGCCATCCCGAACACCTCGCCCCAGAAGTACAGCACGGGGTTCGACAAGTTCTTCGACCAGGTCATTTCCCCCCTTCAAGAGGAGATCCTGTCCCGACAGGGGACCGTCTTCTTTGCGATCTGCGTCGACGAGCGCGGCTACGTGGCGAGCCACAACCTGCGCTACTCCAAGCCCTTGACCGGGGACCCCGAAATCGACAAGGTGAACAACAGGACCAAGAGGATATTTAACGACAAGACCGGCCTCAAGGCGGCGCAAAATACCGAGTCGTTCCTGCTGCAGACCTACATGAGGGACACCGGCGAGATCATGAACGACCTCTCCACGCCGATATATCTGAACAACAGGCACTGGGGCGCGGTGCGGATCGGATACAAGGCGGAGTAGGGAGAGGGTGATCCCCAACTGGCAAAGGGAGACTCGCAGAACTGTATCAGAGCTAAAACCCGGGTGTCCGGGACAGCTGAAAAGGCCGCATCGGATCAGGGTGTGGCCTTTTTGTGTCAGAGCTCTTTTTTACAGCCAGTTTCGCTCCGGGACTCTGACAGCGCTTTGCCATGCAGCAATTGACCGGGTGCAGGCTTTCTGCTATACATGACCGAGTTTGGGAAAAATTAATGCCGGTAGAAACGGAGAGTGCTATGGACTGGCGAGTTGTGAAAAACAGGTTGGTCGGCGGCTTTGTCGGCCTGGTTGCCGTTGTTGTTCTGCTGGGCGCCGTATACAGCTATGCCGCGCTGCATTGGGTCTACTCCTCTGGGGAGCGGGTCGGCTATGTCCAGAAATTCTCCAAGAAGGGGTGGCTCTGCAAGACCTGGGAGGGCGAGCTTACCATGTCGCCGGTGCCGGGCGCCATTCCGGAAAAGTTCTTCTTCACCGTGCCCGACGAGGCCCTGGCGCTAGCCCTGAACCAGGGGCTGGGTAAAAAGGTTTCCTTAAGCTACGAGCAGCACAAGGGGGTCCCGACATCGCTTTTCGGAGAAACGGAATTTTTCGTGGTCAGGGCGAAATTGCTGGAGTGAGCGCTCGGCAATCGCGTACCTCCCCCCAGCCCCAAGTTTATTAGGGGAAACGATTTTTTACTCTTGACGGGGAAGCGCGATCAGATTAGATTGCATACTGTATACATTGTCTGCGCCGCGCGTTCCCCCAGGTAGAGGACGTCGCTTCCGTTTGCTACGTGTATGGCTGCACTATCGGGCGCTCTTGCAAATATGCGGTTTTTTAGCCTTGACTATGAAGATGCTGTTGAGTAGAATCCGGTTCTAATTTGCCGCCGTCCCTGCCTGTCAGGGGATCCCGACGCGGGCAGCGGGCTGCGAAAAATTCGGTTTTTTGGGTACAGATGACCCTTTTTTTATGTAGACACTAAAACAAAACAGGAGGAAGAAGATGTCCGAATACGGCACCCTGCAAGACCGCGTAAAGTGCAAATCCCTTTTAAGCAAGGTCATGACCGCAGAGCAGACGATCCCGTTCTTCAAGAACGGCATGAACCTCGGCTGGTCCGGCTTCACCCCGGCCGGTTACCCGAAAGTGGTACCCATCGCCCTCGCCGAACACGTCGAGAAGAACAGCCTGCAGGGCAAGTTGAAGTTCAACCTCTTCATCGGCGCCTCCGTCGGCGCGGAGACCGAAGACCGCTGGGCCGTCAACGACATGATCGACCGTCGCTGGCCTTACCAGACCGGCAAGAACATCGCCGCCGGCATCAACACCGGCCGCATCCGCATGGGCGACAAGCACCTCTCCCTGTTTGCCCAGGATCTGGGCTACGGGTTCTACACCAAGGACTCCGAGAGCGGCAGGCTTGACCTCGCCATCATCGAAGTCTCCGCCATCAAGGAAGACGGCAGCCTGGTTCCGACCTCCTCCTGCGGTGTCATCCCGGAGATCCTGATGATCTGCGACCGGATCATCATCGAGGTGAATACCGGCGAGCCGTCCTTCGAAGGGATCCATGACCTGATCACCCCGCTCACGCCGCCCAACCGCCAGGTCTTCAACATCACCACCGCGGGATCCCGCATCGGCTCCACCTCGATCCCCTGCGACCCGAACAAGATCATCGCCGTGGTCGAGTCCAAGCTGCGCGACCAGGGTCGCGCCTTTGCCGAGCAGGACGACACCTCCGAGGCGATCGCGAACCACGTCATCGAGTTCTTCACCCAGGAAGTCAAGGCGGGCCGTCTTCCGAAGAACCTGCTGCCGCTGCAGTCGGGGGTCGGTTCCATCGCCAACGCCGTTATCGGCGGACTGGCCAAGGGGCCCTTCAGCAACTTGACCGTCTTCACCGAAGTGCTCCAGGATACCATGCTTGACCTGTTCGACTCGGGCAAGCTGGACCATGCTTCGTCCTGCTCGCTTTCCCTGTCGGCGACCCCGGGCTTCCCGCGCTTCTTCGAGAACATGGACAAGTACTTCGACAAAATCACGCTGCGTCCGCTCTCCATATCCAACGCACCGGAGCCGATCCGCCGTCTGGGGTGCATCGCCATGAACACCCCCGTCGAGATCGACATTTTTGCCCACGCCAACTCCACTCTGGTGGGCGGCACCCGCATGATCAACGGCCTGGGCGGTTCCGGCGACTTCCTGCGTAACGGCTACCTGAAGATGATGCACACCCCGTCGTCGCGCCCGAGCAAGACCGACCCGACCGGCATCTCCTGCGTCGTGCCGCACTGCTCGCACATCGACCACACCGAGCACGACCTCGACTGCGTGATCACCGAGCAGGGTCTGGCCGACTTGCGCGGGGTAGCACCGAAGGAGCGCGCCAGATTGATCATCGCGAAGTGCGCCCACCCGGACTACAAGGAGCAGCTCACCGCTTACCTCGAGATGGCCGAAAAGGACTGCCTCGCCCGGAAGGTCGGTCACGAGCCGCAGCTTTGGGACCGCGCCTTCAAGATGCATCTCAACCTGGAGCGTAACGGCACCATGAAGCTCAAGAACTGGGACGTCAAAGTCGACCTCTGCGAAGGCTAGACGATCAAGTTCACCTGCAGATGAAAAGAGGCCCCGTCGCAAACAACAAGCCGGTCGGTTAATCTGTTGAAAACAAACAACCCCCTTAGCAAACGGTATGTTACCGCAGCTAAGGGGGTTGTTTGTTGTGTGGTTTAAGTGACTGTTTTAATTCGGTATTTGACCTGTGGCCGAATCCATCAACAGATTAACCGACCGGCTTGTCGCAAACAACGGGGCCTCTTTTGCGTTTGCCCAGCATCTCCGGGCGGCGTAGTCCCGCTCCCGCTGCTAGGCCAGGAGTTCCGTCACCATCTTGAGCAGGGCCTGCGGCGAAGAGGGCTTGGCCAGGAAATTGTCCCTGCCGAAGTGAACCCCCTTGCGGTTCACTTCGTCGGGGGTGTAGCCGCTGGTAAAAAGCACCTTGGTTCCGGGGCGGACCCGGGCTATTTCGGCGAAGGCCTCCTTGCCGTTTAGCTTCGGCATGATGACGTCCATGATGACCAGCTGCACCTCGTCCTGATGCAGCAAAAACTGTTGCACGGCGTCCTCGCCGTCCACCGCCTCGATGACCCGGTAGCCCTGGCTTTCCAGGACCCCTCTGGTGAGCCTCCTCACCTCGGGGGCATCTTCCACCACCAGCACGGTTCCGGTGCCGCGGTGCGGGAGCGTGCCGACCCGGGGCGCGGGTTCGAGCTCAAAATCCTGTTCCGGGTGGGGAAAAAAGATGCTGAAGCTGGTCCCCTCTCCCGGCGCGCTTTCGATGTCGATGAAACCGTTGTGTTGCTGTACGATCCCGTAAACGATGGCGAGGCCGAGACCGGTTCCCTTGCCGACCTCCTTGGTGGTGAAGAACGGCTCGAAGACGTGCGCCCTGGTCTGCTGGTCCATACCTTTGCCAGTGTCGCGGACGGCGAGCCTGGCGTAGCGCCCCGCGGTGCCGGGGCCACGGCCGGCGACCACGTCGGCGGAGAGTTCTACCGCACTGGTCTCGATGGTCAGCACACCCGACTGCTCCATGGCGTCGCGCGCGTTGGTGGCCAGGTTCAAGATGATCTGGTCTATCTGGCCGGCATCGGCGAGCACCGGCAGCGGCTCGGCGTAGTAGCTGATGACCAGTTCGATCTCCTCGGAAATGAGCCTGCGCAGCAGCTTTTCGATCCGCCCCACGATGCCGTTTAATTCAAGAAGGTGCGGATTGATGGCCTGCTTTCTGCTGAAGGCAAGCAGGCCCCGGGTCAGGTGGGTGGCGCGTTCCGAGGCGACCAGTACCTCGTCGAGGTACTGGGAGGAAGTATGGCTCGGTTCAATGTTCAACTGCGCCAGGGTGGCGAACCCCATGATGGCGGTGAGGAGGTTGTTGAAGTCGTGGGCGATGCCGCCGGCCAGCTGCCCGATCGCCTCCATCTTCTGCGATTGGCGCATCTGGTCTGCCCTCTGCCTGTCACGCTCGATGTAGATGGCGTTGCGGATGCTGATTCCGATGACCGGCGCTATCCCCATCAAAAGGCTCATGTCGCTTTGTACCAGGGCCTTCTTGGTCTTGATGTTGTCGACGGCCAGAACCCCCAGAGACTCGCCTTCGCAGACAATGGGACAGCAGAGGAAGGATTGGGCTTCGATTTTTTCGGCGAACATCTGGCTCTGCGAGGAATGGACGCCGGCGACGGCGGAAAAATCGTTGATGAGGATCGGCTTTTGCTCATGGAAGCAGGTTACGAAGACCCCCTTGGAGCTGGGGTTGCTGAGGTTAAAGGAGGCTTCCTGCAATACGTCCAGCTGCTCTTCGGAATAGCCGAAGCCGATTCGAAAGCCGAGGCTTGACTTCTCCGGATTGGCGAGCAGGATCAGCCCCCGGTCATAGCTGAGCCTGTTCTCCAGTGCCTTGATCACGTTCTTGAGGACCTCGCCGATGCCGGCCTGCTTGCTGATCGCCTGTCCCACTTCGTTCACCATGAGGGCGTTGTTGTAGTTCACCCCGGTCTGGTCCAGGAGCTCGTCGGTGGACTCCTTGAGATTGGTAAGCGCCGCATACAGTTCGGCTCGCTCCAGGCGCCCCGCCCAGCTGGAAACTGCCAGCAGCAGAAAGAGCGAGGCGGGCAACAGGACGGTGAGCGCCTCCCATGGGCGGAAAAGGGCGAGCAGGGCGCATAGGGAAAGGGTCAGGACGGCCAGATGATTCCTGGCGGTTTTGGCACGTAGGTACCGGGTCTGTTTCCAGGAAACCAGGTAGCGGCAGGCGTCGTCCCCTTGGAACATGCAGTCCGGATGCTCTAGGACGGGGGCGCTGCAGTTGAACATGGCGAGCATCGCCTCAAAAAGGCCGCGCCTGTTCTCGCACTGATAGGGGCTTTCCCGGACCCCGTCGGCCAGGGTGACCGTGATTTCCACCTTGTTCGGAGCGATCTTTCTGGTGGCGTAGTTCGATGATCTGGTGAGGTTGTCGCTTGCCTTCTTGATGGCGATAAAGGCGTTGGCAGGGCCGATCAGCCCGAGCAGGTATTTTTTCATGAAGCCGAGCGAGTCGGTCGATGCTCCGAACTGGCCCGCCTCCCGGGCGATGCCCGGGTTGCCGGATGCCTGCACCAGCATGGCAACGAAAAGGTCGACCTGCTCCTGGGTGAACCAATGTCCCTCGTCGCTCACCTGGTACGGTTGTATCCCCGAGTCATGCAGCACCCGATTCAGGTCGACCTGGCGGTACTTCCTTTCCACCAGCTTCACAAAGGTGCTGATAAGCCGGCTGTTGTAGAGGGGGCGGTCGTTCATCGGCGCTGGGGCTCCGGGCTTTGTTGATCAGCCCTGAAAGGCGGCCGCTTGACGAAAGCGGCTGCGGTTGGGCCTGCTTAAGCCCGGTGGGTCCTGGGTAAGAATGGGCTTAACTCGCACTGCGCCTTCCCAGTGTACAGGATTAATCACGAAGGGCAAGGCAAAAAAGGTACGCTAAGCAGCTAGTAAGATTGTAAATTAATCGGAAGCCGTAACGATGGGGGGCTCCGGAGGGGAGGGGGCAGGGCCGGGTGCGGTCTCCGGGTATCAGCAGCACAGGAAGCGGAGTGTCAGTGGAACACCGACGGCGTGCACCCTTCCGGTCAGAGGCGAGCCTTCGGGTGCGCCTTGTCGTAGACCTCCATGAGCCGGTCGATGCTGACATGGGTGTACTTCTGGGTGGTGGAGAGCGAGGCGTGCCCCAGGAGTTCCTGGATGGCGCGCAGGTCGGCGCCTCCCTCCAGAAGGTGGGTGGCGAAGCTGTGGCGCAGGGTGTGAGGCGAGACCTTGCGCATGGAGGCGATCAGCAGCATGTGGGCGTCCACAATCCTGCCCACGGAGCGGCGGCTGAGCCTCCCTCCCCGGGCGTTCAGGATCAGCGGGGCGTCGGCCCCCGGTGCACCCCGCTCCCGGAGGTAGGCGGCAAGCGCACGGGCCGCGCAGGCACCCACCGGGACGATGCGCTCCTTCCCCCCCTTCCCGAGCACGCGGGCGAGCCCCCCCTCGAGATCGAGTTCCCCAACGTTCATCCCGGTGAGCTCGCTCACCCTGATGCCGCAGGAGTAGAGGGTCTCCAGCACCGCACGGTCCCGTAGCGGCAGCCCGGAACTCCCGGAGGGAGCTTCCACCAGGGCGGTCACCTGGTCGATGTTCAGGTGAAAGGGAAGCCGCTTTTCCTTCTTCGGGGTGCCGACCAGTTCCGCCGGGTTTTTCTCCACCCTCCCCTCGCGCAGGAGGTAGCGAAACAGGGCGCGCAGGGCGGAGAGCTTGCGCCCGATGGAGCTCTTGGTAAGCGCCTTGTGCAGTTGGGCCAGGTAGCGCCGCAGTGTCAGGTGGTCCACGTCCCCGGGCGCCGCACCCCCTTGGGCTGCGAGATAGGCGGCGAACTGTCCCAGGTCGCTTTTGTAGGCGGCGACGGTGTGCGCCGAAACGTTGCGCTCGGTCTCCAGGTATCTGCAGAATTGCTCAATTGCCTCTTTCATGCTATGAATTTAACCATAAGCGGGGCAGCCTGTACACCAGTTTTACCAAGATGAGGGCATATGTATCAGGTCTCGGTGCAGAAGGTGGCAAGTTATGAGTGTGCATTGGTGCGTGAGGGGCTCTCCCGCCTCCTGGAGCCGCTCGGGGGGATGGGGCGTTTCGTAAAGCCGGGTGAGCGGGTGCTGATCAAGCCGAACCTGCTCTCGGCCAAGCCGCCCGAGGCGGCCGTCACCACCCATCCGGAACTGCTGCGCGCGGTGATCGAACTGGTTCAGCAGGCGGGCGGCGTCGCGCTGGTCGGGGATTCTCCCGGTATCGGGAGCGCGCGTCGCGTGGCCGAGCGCTCCGGCATGCTCGCGGTGATCGGGGAGACCGGGGCGAGCTTCGTCCCCTTCATGGAAACCGTCCCCGTGGCGGGGAACGGGACCTTCCGCCACTTCGATCTGGCACGCCCCTACCTGGAGGCGGACCGGGTCATCAACCTACCCAAGCTGAAGACCCACGAGATGATGACCCTCACCTGCTGCGTGAAGAACCTATTCGGTGCGGTGGTCGGCACGCAAAAGGTGGCCTGGCACCTGAAGGCGGGGGCGGACAAGGAACTGTTCGCGGCGATGCTGCTTGAGGTCTACCTGCTTCGGGAGCCCGACCTGAACATCGTCGACGCCATCGTCGCCATGGAGGGAGACGGGCCGGGTAGCGGCGATCCCTGCCAGGTCGGCCTGCTTTTGGCCGGCAGCAACGCGGTCGCCGTCGACCTGATCGCCGCCGAAATCGCCGGCATGCCGGGAAAGCTCCTCTACCTGGAAAACGCAGCCCGCAGGCTGGGACTCCCCGGCTCGCGCCGCGAGGAGATCGAGACCTGCGGCCTGCCCCTAGACCGGGAACTCTGCACCCCGCTCAAGCTCCCCCGGCTCTCCGATCTGCAGTTCGGCCTGCCGGGGTTCTTGAAGAACCGGCTGCGCAACCAGTTCAGCTCGCGGCCGGAGGTCGTGACCGGGAAGTGCGAACTCTGCGGGGTCTGCCTCAAGAGCTGCCCGCCGGAAGCGATACGGATCGAGGGGGAGAGGCTTCGCTTCGATTACCAGCGCTGCATCCGCTGCTTTTGCTGCCGCGAGCTCTGCCCCCACGCGGCGCTCAGGCTGAAAGACGGGGCGCTTCTGGCGCTAATTAAAAAAATTGGCTGACCGGGCTAATTCTTTGCACCGGGGAGTTGACAACCGGCAGGGGGAGTATTATCATTTGATACATCCTCCGGGAAGCCACAGCGAGGGAATAAAATCCAACAGCGAAAAGGAGATCGACTGAAAATGTGGACAAATTTCTATATGATTCGCCCGGTAACCCGCTGCAAAGAGGGTTGCCCTAGCTAGCCCGCCGGTTCATTCGCGGCGGGCGCTCCCCAGAGGCCCCCTGGTAACACGTACAGGGGGCTTTTTCATGTCCGGCGCCGGGAAAAACGGCAGCCCCTCCCCCGAGGGGCACCCGCTTTCCTCCCGGGGCCACCCCGCGCAAGACACCCCGCAGATCCTCTCAAGCCCCCCTGGGCACAGGAAACCTGACACTAGACACTCCCCCCGGGTCCGGTCGGACCGGAGGGCGGGGCCGGTGTCTCGCCTGGTAAAACTCCCTTTGAATTGACAACCCCCCGCAATTCCGCTATCCTGCAACTCCTGCACCAGCCGTGCGGAGACCATGCAAAAGGCACTCCATGACCAAGGCTTTCCTACTCTTCCTGGCGCTTGTTACCGCCGGCTCCGCGTTCGCCGGGCAGGACCCGCTTGATTTAGGCACCCTTCCCGACCGTCCCGAGGCGGCCCGGGAGGAAGCGGCCGGGCGCGTCAAGCTCGCCTCCGTCGAGCCCGGGACGGCGCTCGCCCAGGCGCCCGAGCCTCAGGCTAGCGAGCTTCCCGATGCGGAGGACCAGGCGGAGCAAAGCGCCGACCCCTTCGAACTGGAGGTGCCGGAGATGGCACTGCCGGACTCCGACATCCCGCTAACCTTCAACAACAAGGTGGCCTACTTCACCGGGTACTTTCAGAGTGCCGGACGCGGCTCCTTCGCCAGGTGGCTCTCCCGCAGCGAGCGCTACATCCCGATGATGAGGGAGGTGCTCAGGAAAGAAGGGCTTCCCGAAGACCTGGTCTACCTGGCCATGATCGAGAGCGGCTTCTCCCCGCACGCCCTCTCGGTGGCGAGTGCGGCGGGGCCCTGGCAGTTCATGTCGGAAACCGGCAAGCGCTACTCCCTGCGCATCGACCCCTGGATCGACGAGAGGCGCGACCCGCTGAAATCGACCGTAGCGGCGGCGCTCTACCTGAAGGAGCTCTACGCGCTTTTCAACAACGACTGGTATCTGGCTGCGGCGGGGTACAACGCCGGCGAGAACAAGATCCTGCGGGCGATCAGCATGTACAACAGCCGCGATTTCTGGGAACTCTCCAAGGGGGAGTACCTGAAGCGCGAGACCAAGGACTACGTACCGAAACTCCTGGCCGCGGCGATCATCGCCAAGGAGCCCGCCAAGTACGGCTTCGCCGACGTGGCATATCTCCCACCCATCGAGTTCGATACCGTCAAGATCCCGAGCCGGACCGACCTGGAGCTGGTGGCCAAGTCCTGCGCCGTCCCGGTCCAGACCATCCGGGAGCTGAACCCGGAGCTGCGCCGTTTCTCGACCCCGCCCGACTTCCCGGGCTACCAGCTGAAGATCCCCAAGGGGAAAAGCGAGCTGTTCGCTGCCGAATACGCGAAGATTCCCGAGGGGGAGCGCTACCGGGAGCGGATCCGTAACGCCCGTTACCGGGCCAAGCGCCGGGACACCCTCGCCTCCATAGCCAGGCGCTTCAAGACCACACCGCAGGCCATCGCCGAGCTGAACAACCTGGGGCGCAAGACGGGCCATCTGCGCGGGCGCCTTTTGACGGTGCCGGTCCAGCTCGCTTTCGACGCCGAGGCCGTCCCGCAGGCGAGGCCCGCCCGGGTGGCCCGCCCCAAGGTCGAGGCGTTCAACAAGTATTACACGGTGAAAAGGGGTGACACCCTGAGCGCCCTCGCCAGGCGCTTCAACGTCACCGCTCGGCTGCTGTCGGCTTGGAACAACCTGAAAACCCGGGTGGCGCTCAGACCCGGCAAGCGGATCATCGTCGCCAAGTACCAGGAGAGAAAGGGCGCCCTGGTGAAGGAATCGGGATAGCGCCGGCCCCGCGTTCGGCTGACGAGACACTCAAAAGGCAACCCAACAAACCCGAACAACAGCATCACGAAAGGATAACAGCGATGTACAATCTCCTCATCTCCGCAGCCGCAGCAATCGTCGCATTTTTCCTGGTAACGGTTCCCGCAGGATTCCATTACTGGTGGGCCGGCCTGCTGCTGGCCCTGGTGTTTTTTCTGGGAAGCTTCCTGCTCATCTCCCGGGCGATCACCAAGAAGCTCGAGGCGATCATGGAGCCGGCCATGAAGGACATCCAGGCCCAGCGTTTCGATAAGGGGATCCGTGACCTGAAGAGCGCGCTGGTGTACGCCAAGTGGCAGATCTACGTGGAGAGCCAGATAAACTCCGCCATCGGCATGGTCTACTTCGTGCGGCGCGAGTTTTCCACCGCGTTTCCCTACCTCGAGAAGGGTTTTTTCAAGAACTGGGTCACCATGGGGATGCTGGCGGTCACCTACATGAAGCGCAACAAGCGAGACCTGATGAAGGAGACCTTCGAAAAGGCGGTGCTCGCCTCCCCGAAAGAGTCGCTCCTCTGGAGCCTGTACGGCTACTGCCTGAACGATTGCGGCGAGAGCGTCAAGGCGTGCGAGGTGCTGGCCAAGGGTCTTGCCAAGCTTCCCGGCGACGAGAACCTGAAGCAGAACCTGGAACTTTGCCGCGAGGGGAAAAAGCTGAAGATGAAGGGGTACGGAGAAATGTGGCTCCAGTTCCACCTGGAGAGCCTCGCCGCCATGCAGAAGCAGCAGATGGCCGCCATGGGCGGCGCCAGGCGTCCCCGGATGAGATGAGAAAATAACTTGTCAACTGTGGCTAAAAATGTCATATTGAGCTGTTTTTGAAGACGGGCGTCCTGCTCGTCTTTTTATTTTAGCAGGCACAGCAAAAAAGGAGCTGTTCACTCATGCAGGAAAAGATCAGAAATATTGCCATCATAGCCCACGTCGACCACGGTAAGACCACCCTGGTCGATGCCATGCTGAAGCAGTCCGGGGTGTTCCGGGAGAACGAAGCGATCACCGAGCGGGTCATGGATTCCAACGACCTGGAGAAGGAACGCGGCATCACCATCCTCGCCAAGAACCTTAGCATCCACCACGGCGGCTTCAAGATCAACATCGTCGACACCCCGGGCCACGCCGACTTCGGCGGCGAGGTGGAGCGCGTGCTGAAGATGGTCGACTCGGTCCTCCTGCTGGTGGACGCGCTGGACGGCCCGATGCCGCAGACCCGTTTTGTGCTCAAGAAGTCGCTCGACCTGGGGCTGCGCCCCATCGTGGTGATCAACAAGGTGGACCGCCCCGGGGCGCGCCCCACGGAAGTGGTCGACATGGTGTTCGACCTGTTCTGCGAACTGCAGGCCTCCGACGCTCAGCTCGACTTCGCCATCTGCTACACGAGCGCCAAGCTCGGCTACGCCATGATGGAGATGGACCAGGTCTCCGAGAACATGGAGCCGCTCTTCGAGCTGATCAAGGACAACGTGCACCCGCCCGAGGGTGACGTCACCGCGCCCTTCCAGCTCCTGGTCACCAACATCGACTACAACGACTACATCGGCCGCATAGCCACCGGGAAGATCTTCAACGGGAAGGTGAGCGCCGGCGAGACCGTGGCGCTCATCAAGCGCGACGGCACCATATCCAAGGCGCGGGTCACCAAGCTTTTGGGATACGAGGGGCTGAAGCAGGTCGAGATCCCCGAGGCGTTCACCGGCGACATCGTCACCATCGCCGGGTTTACCGAGGTGGGGATCGGCGAGACGCTCGCCTGCGCGAACGACCCGATCGGGCTCCCCTACGTGGCGATCGACGAGCCGACCCTCTCCATGAACTTCATCGTCAACAACTCCCCGTTTGCAGGACGCGAAGGGAAGCTGGTCACCTCCAGAAACATCCGGGAGCGCCTGGACCGGGAACTCCGTACCAACGTCTCGCTGCGCGTGGCCGACACCTCCAACGCTGACACCTTTCAGGTCTCCGGGCGCGGCGAGCTGCACCTCTCCATCCTGATCGAGAACATGCGCCGCGAAGGGTTCGAGATGGCCGTCTCCAAGCCGGAAGTCATCATGCGCGAGATCGAGGGGAAGCGCCACGAGCCGATGGAATACCTGGTGGTCGACGTCGCCAGCGAGTACCAGGGGGTCATCATCGAGCGGATGGGACCGAGAAAGGGTGAGATGGTCGCCATGACGCCGATGGGCGATTGCACCCGTCTCGAGTTCATCGTTCCCGCCCGCGGCCTGATCGGCCTGCGCGGCGAGTTCCTGACCGAGACCCGCGGCACCGCGGTGATCACGCACACCTTTCACGATTACCAGCCCTACAAAGGCGAGATACCGGGGCGCAAGAACGGGGTGCTGATCGCCATGGAGCAGGGCGAGACCACGGCCTACTCCCTGGATGCCCTGCAGCCGCGCGGCTCGCTGATGCTGGGCGCCGGCGTAGAGGTGTACGGCGGAATGATCATCGGGCAGCACGCCAAGGACAACGACCTTGAGGTGAACCCCTGCAAGGGGAAGAAGCTCACCAACGTGCGCGCCTCCGGGACTGACGACGCCATCAAGCTCACCCCGCCGAGGCTCCTGACGCTGGAGCAGGCCTTGGAGTTCATCGACGAGGACGAACTGGTCGAGGTGACCCCTTCTTCCATCAGGCTGAGGAAAAAGGTGCTCGACCCGACCATGCGTAAACGCTCCAACCGCTAGCATCAGCCAGAGGGGCCCCCGAGAAGCCGCCTGGCTTAGCTTTCCGGGGACCCCTTTTCCAGTGACGGCGCCGGGGCGTTGCGCTCCCGATCGCCGGCAGCTACCCGTAGCCCAAGCTCTGGAATCACGTCGCACCTTTAGAGGAGTCGCCTCATGTCCCTGCGAGCCCTGCTGCACCTTGCCCTGCTGTCCACTCTGGTCCTGCTCTCCGCCTGCGCCTCGGCCCCGCCCCCTACCAAAAGCGCTCAGACCAATTTCCAGGACGGGGAGACCGCCTACGCCTCCGGCCACTACGAAGACGCCATTACCCAGTGGAAGAAGGTGAAGGAGAGTTACAGCTCGCCGGAACTCACCACCCAGGCGGAGCTTAAGATTGCCGACGCGCAGTTCAAGAACAAGGCGTACATCGAGTCCGCGGCAGGTTACGAGGACTTTCGCAAGCTGCACCCCACCCACGAAAAGGGAGCCTTTGTGCTCTACCGGATTGCCCTGAGCCACTACTACCAGATCACCGGAATCGACACGGAACAGACCCCGGTCAAGAATGCCGTAACCAGTATGGAGAGTTTCCTAAACCGCTACCCCGACTCCGAATACTCGGCCGAGGTGCGGCAGAAGCTGGCGGACTGCAGGATCAAGCAGCTGGAATATGAAAACTACGTGGGGAACTTCTACTTAAGGACCGGGAAATACCCTTCCGCCATCAAGCGCCTGAACGAAGCGTTGCTCAAGTTCCCCGGTTCACCCAAGCTGGACCAGACCCTCTTTTACCTGGGGAAGGCCTATCTCAAGTCGGGGGCCCCGGTGCAGGGCAAAAGGATCTTCCAGCGGCTCTCCACGGAGTTTCCCGCCAGCCCGCTGAACCGGGATGCCGCAAGTCTGTAGTAGCCTTCACCCGGAGCCCGCGGCAAGGGCGGGCCACCACCACCCTTGGCAGGAATCGGCGCCCGACGGGCGAGCCTGCCACGAATCGGCACGGAGGCAGTATGGCAGAGGAAAAGAAGGAGCCCTGGCTCAATTACCTGGCACTGACAACGATCATCCTGGCGGTCTGCGCCACCATGGCGACCTTCAAGGGGGGCGGCTTCTCCACCCGCTCCGTGCTGAGCCAGACCCAGGCGTCCGACCAGTGGGCCTTTTTCCAGTCCAAGAGCATCAAGGGGTATCTCTACGAGATGCAAAAGGACCAGCTGGAGCTGCAGCAGAAGAGCCTCGGGGGAAAGCTGTCGCCGGAGCTTGCTGCGGACTACCAGCGGAAGATCGGCGGCTATGGCTCGAAGATAGCCAAGTACGAAACGGAAAAAATCAAGATCACGGCCGACGCCAAGAAACTGGAAGCGGTCAGGGACGATGCCCAGCAGCACAGCCAGGCCTTCGGTGTGGCGGTGATCTTCCTACAGATAGCGATTCTGCTTTCCTCCATAGCGGCGCTTCTGAAGAAGAAGTACATCTGGGTGATCGGGGTTGTCATCGGGGCCTACGGGATACTCCAGTTCGTCAACGGCTTCTTCCTGTTCATGTAGCTTGGGCGCGAGAGGCCAGGTGTGCCTGAGGTCTCTCGTGGAAGCGGCATTCCTGCCGCGAATCTCAAGGAGGCGCTGCTACGGGCCTGGCCAGGACCTCGACATAAACAGACCATAAAAAAGCGGGCTCTCGTTTCGGGGAGCCCGCTTGTTTATCTAACCGTCAGCGCGCGGTGGCCCGGGTTCAGCCAACCCTCATCAGCTCCTGCATGGTGCGCCCCATCAGGGTAGGGCTCGGTGCAACCGCGACGCCGCACTCGCTGAGGACCCTGATCTTCTCCTCCGCCTTCCCCTTCCCCCCGGTGATGATGGCGCCGGCGTGCCCCATCCGCTTCCCCGGAGGCGCGGTCACTCCGGCTACGAAGGCCGCCACCGGCTTCTGCATGTACTCCTTGATCCAGTAGGCGGCTTCCTCTTCGGCGGAACCGCCGATCTCGCCAATCAGGAAAACGCCGTCGGTCTCGGGGTCCTCGTTGAAGAGCCTCAGCACGTCGATGAAGTTCATGCCGATGATCGGGTCCCCGCCGATGCCGACGCCGGTCGACTGCCCGAGTCCCGCATCGGTCAACTGCTTGACCGCCTCGTAGGTGAGGGTGCCGCTGCGCGATACCACGCCGATCCGGCCGGGCTTGTGGATGTAACCCGGCATGATGCCAACCTTGCACTCGCCGGGAGTGATGACCCCCGGGCAGTTGGGGCCGACCAGGCGGGTGGCGCTCTTCGCCTGGATCTGGCGGGCAAGCACCATGTCCCGGACGGGAATCCCCTCGGTGATGCAGACGGCGAGTTCCAGCCCAGCTTCGCAGGCCTCCAAGATGGCGTCTGCGGCGCCGGGTGGCGGCACGAAGATCATGGAGACGGTGGCGCTCGTGTAGCGCACCGCTTCCTCGACCGTGTTGAAGACCGGAATCCCCTCGATGTGGATCCCCCCCTTCCCGGGAGTGACCCCCGCCACGATCCGGGTGCCGTACTCCCGGCACTGCTGGGTGTGGAAGAGGCCGCTACGGCCGGTGATTCCCTGTACTACGACCCGTGAATCCTTGTTCAAAAGTATCGACATGGGTTTCTCCGAAAAGCTGCTAGGCCTGCAGCATGGCGACGAGTTGGCCGCGCCGTCGCCCAGGTTGTCGGCGGACTGCACGTTCAGGCCGCTATCGGCCTAAAGCCGCTTCCCTTCCTCAACCTGACTGCCGTCCATGCGCACCACGATGGGGAGGGTGCCGTTGACCTCGCCGGCGGCCTCGATGATCCCCTGGGCGATGACGTCGCAGCGCGCCGTCCTGCAGGATGATCTTGAACGCCTCGGCCACCTTCTCCCGGGTCGCTCCACCACCCACGTCCAGGAAGTTGGCGGGCTCGCCGCCGTATTCCTTGAGGACGTCCAGGGTCGCCATGGCGAGGCCCGCTCCGTTCACCATGCAGCCGATGTTGCCGTTTAGCTTGATATAGGAGAGGTCGTATTTCCCCGCGTTGATCTCCAGGGTGTCGAGCTGCGAGTAGTCCATCATGTCCGGGTACTCGTAGTGCCTGAAAATGGCGTTGCCGTCGAAGCTGATCTTGGCGTCCATGGCGAGCAGCCACCCGGCGCGCGTCACCACGAGGGGGTTGATCTCCACCAGGAAACAGTCCTTTTCCAGGCAGAGGCGGTACAGGTTCAGCATGATGAGGACGCAGTCCTCGCAGATGCTTCCGGAGAGCCCCAGGCTGAGCACCAGCTTGCGCGCCTGGTAGGGGCGCAGGCCCGTAGTGGGATCGATGTTAAGCATCAGGACTTTTCCGGGGAACGGCGCGCCACCTCCTCGATATCCACCCCTCCCTCGGCGCAGGCCATCAGGCAATAGTGCGATGAAATGCGGTCCAGGGTGATGGCAAGATAGAATTCCCGGGCGATCTCCACCGCCTCCTCCACCAGGATTCTGCGCACCTTGAGCCCCTCCGGGCCGGTCTGCGGGGTGACGAGCCTCCTGCCAAAATGCTCCTTGTCGAGTTCCTGTGCCTGCTCCGGATGGTGCACCACCTTCACTCCCCCACCCTTCCCCCTGCCGCCCGCGTAGATCTGGGCCTTCACCACGCAGTGGCCGCCCAGTTCCTTCGCGCAGCGCTCCACCTGGTCCGAGGTGAGCGCCACCCGCCCGCGCGGCACGGGGATGGAGAAGGCTGCGAGAATTTCCTTCGCCTGGTACTCGTGGATGTTCATGTGGGCTTCAGCTCAAGTAGGTCGTGATAGGCGACATGAAACGTTTATCATGGATGCAGCAAAAGGCAAGTTGCCAACCTCCCTCACCCTTGGCGGGTGAGGGCCGGGTAAGAGGGAAGCTGCCCTGCAACAGTTCCGTTGCCAGCTGCCACGATGGCATAGGTGCCAATGGCGAGATTAGCGGAACTCGCGCAGACAGCAAAGATCGACGCCGAGGAGGCTTTTGCGTTGCGCGGTGTCTGCTTCCACGTGTATAGTCTTCATGAGCAAGTGCGGTCGTCCGCCCAGACTCAGATCGCCTGTTTGCCCCACGTTGCCGCTGGCTCACCTTGGCTGGGCGCCGGTACCGTCAACTTTAGGAGTTTTTCATGCCACAACAGCAGTTTTTCGCCACTACCGCTAAGGGTGTGGAAGAGGTCCTCGCGGCAGAGTTGGTGCGGCTCGGGGTGCGGGAGGTCGTCCCTGAGGGGGGCGGGGTCCGCTTTGCCGGTGGTATGGAGGCGGCCTACCGCGCCAACCTCTGGCTCAGAACCGCGAGCCGGGTGCTGATGCCGCTCGCCGAGTTCGCCTGCGAGACCCCGGAAGAGCTGTACCAGGGGGCGCGCGCCGTTCCCTGGGCCGAGTACCTGACCCCGACCATGACCCTGGCCGTCGACTGCAATCTCAGGGACTCGACCCTCACCCACTCCGGGTTCGTGGCGTTGAAGACCAAGGACGCCATCGTGGACGAACTGCGGGACCGCTTGGGCAGCCGCCCCAATGTGGACACCAAGGACCCGGACCTGCGCATCAATGTACGGCTCTTCAGGAACCGCTGCACCGTGAGCCTCGACTGCTCCGGGACCCCCCTGGACCGGCGCGGCTACCGCCTGGAACGGCATGAGGCACCCCTCAAGGAGAACCTCGCCGCGGCGCTGGTTGAGCTCTCCGGCTGGGACGGCAGCGTCCCGTTCCTGGACCCGATGTGCGGCACCGGGACCATCGTCATCGAGGCGGCGCTCAAGGCGCTGCGCGTCCCACCGGGGCTCCTGCGTGCGGGGTTCGGCTTCCAGCGCTGGCCCGGATACGATCAGGGGCTATGGGACCGCCTGGTCGAGGAGGCGCGACAGGGGATGCTGAGCGCACTGGCCGCGCCGGTTCTCGGTTCCGACATCTCGCACTCGGCGGTCGCCATGGCGCACGAGAACGCGCGCCGCGCCGGGGTGGGCGGGGTGATCGGCCTGGGGCGCGGCGAGATCGCCGAACTTTCCCCGCCGCCCGGCCCCGGAATCATGATCTTCAACCCGCCCTACGGCAAGAGGCTCGGCGAGGAGGAGGAGCTGAAGCCTCTCTACAAGGAGATCGGGGATACGCTGAAAAAGCGCTGCAAGGGGTACACGGCCTACCTTTTCACCGGGAACCTGGAACTGGCGAAGTCCGTCGGCCTCAAGGCATCGCGCAGGATCGTGCTCTACAACGGCCCGATTGAATGCCGCCTGCTCAAGTACGAGATGTACTAAGGTTGCGTTGTCATTAAAATTCAGGCTTGACAGTGCCGTGCTTTTAACCTATAGTTGAATTTCGCTTTTCGGGCCTATAGCTCAGTTGGCTAGAGCTACCGGCTCATAACCGGTCGGTCCCAGGTTCGAGTCCTGGTGGGCCCACCACCTCTACAATTAGGATGATGTGGGGATGCCCTTAAAGCACCTGGTCAGACGAAAAAATACACGTAAAGTGGAGCGAAAGAGTGCACACCGAGAGGTTGCACTCTTTTTCTTTTGTGTGCGATGATTACTCCAAGAGTTGCAGATATAGTCGGAATTACTAACAAAATTGCCCCCAGTCAGTTCGCCGAAGCCTGGGACAACGTGGGACTGCAGGTTGGGGACCCGGCTTGGCCGGTCTCCCGGATCATGGTGGCTCTGGATCCGGGGAGCCCCGCCGTTGAGGCAGCCATCGAGGCGCGCTGCAACCTACTGGTCACCCACCACCCCTTCATCTTCACCCCCTTGAAAAAGATTTCCGCCTCCGACGAAACCGGCCGGCTTGCCATGCGCGCCCTGAAGCACGACCTGGCCATCATCTCCCTGCACACCAACTACGATATCACTCAGGGGGGTGTCAACGACCTCCTTGCCGGGCGTATCGGGCTCCAAGAGGGTATCCCGCTTCGGATCACCGGGGCCGACGAGTACCTGAAGCTCGTGGTGTTCGTCCCTAAAGGTTTCCAGGCGCGGTTGCTCGAGGCGCTCTCCCCGTTCCAGGCGCCCCTGGGCAACTACCGGGACTGCTCCTTCCAGACAGACGGCATCGGCCGGTTCATCCCGGCCGCCGGGGCGCACCCTTTCGTGGGCGAGGTGGGAGTGCCGCAGCAGGAGCCGGAGAGCCGACTGGAACTGCTGATACCGAAGGGGAGGCTCACCGGCGCGCTGGCCGCCCTGAAGGGGGCGCACCCCTACGAGGAGCCCGCCTTCGACGTCTACCAGTTGTTGAACCCTGAAGGGTCCCGTGGGCTCGGGCGGATCGGGGTGCTCGCCGAGGCGACCACTGCCGGCGCCTTTGCCCTCGAGGTCAAGGAGGCGCTCGGGGCAGCCGGCGTGCGCCTGGTGGGGGAGCCGGGTCGGCGCGTGAAAAAGGTCGCCCTGTGCGGCGGCTCCGGCGCGTCGCTTTTGCACGACGCAGCGCGCAAGGGGGCGGATCTCCTGGTGACCGGAGACGTAAAGTACCACGAGGCGCGGGAGGCGGAGGCGCTCGGCATCGCCGTACTGGACGCGGGACATTTCGCCACTGAGCTCCCCATGGTGCGGGGGCTGGCAGATGCGCTCGTGCGCAGCCTGCAAATAAAAAAATTCGAGACGGAAGTTGTGGCGTACCAGGGAGAGCGGGAGCCTTTCAGCTTCTGGTAAAGTGTTGTCGCTCTTGAAAGTGCATACTAAAAGGTGTTGGGGAGGCAGATTTTGCGTAACAACTTGAAGTCGTTATACGAGTTGCAGGAAATTGACCTGCGGATCGACGGTCTGGACGGTGAAAAAGGGCAGCTCCTTGGCGAGGCTTCGGCCTTGGAGGCGAGGCTTGCCGAGGCGCGGGAGAAGATCACGGCCCGCCGCGAGGAAGCTGCCGTCTTGGAGGCCGATAAGGCCGGAATGGAGGCGAGCCTCGCCTCCGAAAGCGAAAACATAACCAGGTCCGAGTCGCACCTGAAAGAGATCAAAACCCAGAAGGAGTACCAGGCCGTCTCCAAGGAGATCTCCGGGGCCAAGAAGCTGATCGCGGAGCTGGAGGACCAGATCCTGCAAAAGATCAACGCCATGGAGGAAATCTCCCAGGACATCGCCAGGAAGGAGTCCGACCTGGCGGAGCTGGAGGAGAACGTCGCCGCCCAGCAGGGCGAGGTGCAGCGCCGGGTGGAGAGCCTGGAGGCTGGCATCGCCGCCGACGCCGCCGCGCGCGAGGAAACCATCAAGGGGCTTCCCGCCTCGGTCATGAAGCGCTATGCGCGGCTGCGCGATCAGCGCAAGGGGGTGGCGGTGGTCGAGGCCAAGGAGGGTAACTGCATGGGGTGCAACATGCACCTCCCGCCACAGCTCTACAACACGCTGTTCCGCGCCGACGAGGTGATCACCTGCCCGCACTGCCAGCGCATCCTCGTCATGCGCCAGGAAGTGCAGAACGGGTGAAAAGAGCGTTCAACGTCTAAGTGCTGCTCTCAGGTTGCATGTTGGCAGCTAAGCGTAGCACCAAGAACCTTGAGCCGCTATAAGGTTTGACAGTTTGGCCGAAGCAGACCAGATGGCCGCCGCCCTCACGGGGGGAGGAAAGTCCGGGCTCCACAGGGCATGGTGCTGGATAACGTCCAGCGGGGGCAACCCCAGGGAAAGTGCCACAGAGAGAAGTCCGCCCGCCTCGGCGGGTAAGGGTGAAAGGGTGAGGTAAGAGCTCACCGGGTCCGGCGGTGACGCCGGATGCCAGGTAAACCCCACCAGGAGCAAGACCAAATAGGGAAGCGTTAAGGACGGCCCGTCCGTGCTTCCGGGTTGGTTGCTCGAGGGCGCCGGTAACGGCGCCCCTAGATGAATGACCATCGCCCGCATCCGGGTAACCGGCTGCGGGAACAGAACCCGGCTTACGGGCTGCTTCGGCCAATTTACAGCAGTTTAGCTCAGCATATGTTAGGTGGTTGCCGGAGGATCGGGGGGGACCCCCTGCTTGCGGCACGGACGTACGGGTCCGCCGAGGTCGGGCAGCCTTCGCTTTTGGGACGCGGATTGCCATGTAGGCTAAGGTCACAGCCTGGATGGCTTTTTTGCGCCGGATGGAGTAGCACGGATGGCTGGCGGCGACGATTTTGCGAAGCAGTGGCGCGCAGGGGTGCGCGGGGTGACTGAAACCTACCTGGCGCTGCCGTACGGGCTCCGCGAGCGACTCCGGGAACTCACGGGAGCGCTCCAGGAACAAAGGCGCGCCATGCAGGCGCTGGTGGCAGAGGTGGGCGCGGCGGCGCATTGCGCGTCGTGCGGCGGGGAGTGCTGCGTGGCGGGGAAGTACCATTTCAGCAAAGCCGACCTCTTGGTCTACCTCGCCGCCGGCGAGCCCCTCTTCACGCCGCTCTTCGAGAACGGGCTCTGCCCCTACCTGGGGCGGGCAGGGTGCCTGATCCAGCCTGGCTACCGCCCCTTCAACTGCATCACCTTCAACTGTGAGCGGATCGAGGATCAGCTCTCGGAAGAGGAACTCGCCTGCTTCTACCGGATGGAGCGGGAGCTGAGGCAGAGCTACGGAGAGATCCGCTCCCTTTTCCCGCAACAATCGATGCACGGGGCGCTCCTTGCTTAAACTGCCCCGGAAGCCCCTGTAACTGGCGACAAAGCGGAGGTATCACCCATGGCCACCATACACGATCTCGTGCTCGCGCACATTGACAATAAACCCGCCTTCTACGCGAGGATAGAGGAGATCACCCCGGACGTGAAGCCCGGCTGGTGGAAGGTGAAGCTCCTGGTCCTCACCGTCCCGCTCCAGGTCTACACCTGGATCCTGGACGAGAGCCAGGTGAACGGAGCCCCCTTCACCATGGGGGAAACCCCCATCATGCTGGAGAAGGTGGTCTCCCCCGAGCCGCCCAACAAGCCGCTCAGCTCGGTCGGCAAGGGTGCCGCCGCCCGCAAGGGGGGGAACGTGGTCTCCCTCTTTGACCGGAAGAAACCCTAAGCCCGGACCTGCCGTTTTCCGTGGCGGAGGTGCTTCCCTCCGCCTGGTTGTCACCCGATGTGCCCTTTTTAACTCACCGGAATGACGCCCCAATTGAGATCCTCGTTCCGATCCTCCCGAAAACCCCGGCCTCCCCATCGTTAAACCCTTGGAAAACCTCCAATAAATTCCCTTTTTTGGGGCAAATTTGCCTTGACAACACCACTACCCTACCGTATAGTTCCTGCGCAAAGTGGTATAAAGTGGTATGAAGTGGCATGAAGTGCCGGGGTGGCCATGTTCAGAGGGAAATTCGAAACGACTATCGACGCCAAGGGGCGCACCAGCATTCCCGCGAAATTTCGCGAGGTTCTGGTCGAGAGCTTCGGCGACGAGCGCTTTTTCCTCACCAAATCGAGCCCGGTTCCCCTGGGGGACGGCTCCTTCGGCTACGGCCTGGTGATCTACCCGTACGACAAATTTCTGGCTCTCGAGGAGCGGCTGCAGAGCGGCGCCGGCCTCGGCCTGAGCCTCGCGCAGCTGGCCGCGGTGAAGCGCACCGTCCTGGTGCCGGCCGTGGAATGCGTGGCGGACAAGCTCGGCCGGGTGCTGGTGCCCAACGACCTCAGAAAGAGCGCCCTGCTGGAGCGGGAAATCCACTTCGTAGGCATGCAGACCAAGATCGACATCTACAGCCAGGCGGTCTGGACCCGGGTCTGCGAGCAGGACGAGCAGAACTTCCCGATCGATTCCCCGGCGCTGGCCGGACTGGGGCTCTAGAATGGAAGACTTCCACCACATATCGGTGCTCCCCGACCAGGTCCTGGCGGCCCTCGCGCCCAAGGCCGGCGGGGTCTATGTGGACGGCACCCTGGGGGGGGCCGGGCACGCGGGGCTCATTCTCACGGCGAGCTCACCCGACGGGGTCCTGATCGGCTTCGACCGGGACGCCGAGGCGATAGCTGTCGCCAAGGAGCGACTGTCCCCTTTCGGCGCCCGGGCCCGGATCTTCCAGAGAAACTTCTCCGCCATAAATGCCACCCTCGTGGAGATCGGGGTGGCGGCCATCGACGGCTTCGTGCTGGATCTGGGGGTCTCTTCGCACCAGCTGGACAAGGAGGAGCGCGGCTTCAGCTTCATGCACGACGCCCCCCTGGACATGCGCATGGACCGAAGCTCCGGGGCGAGCGCGGCCGACCTGGTGAACACGCTCCCCGAGGTGGAACTGTACCGGATCATCTCCGAGTACGGCGAGGAGCGCTGGGCCAAGCGGGTAGCCTCCTTCATCGTGGCGGCGCGCCAGGAAAGGCCGATCCTCACCACCCTGCAGCTCGTCGACCTGATCAAGGGCGCCATCCCGAAGGCCAAGTGGGAGGAGCGCCTGCACCCGGCCACCAGGACCTTCCAGGGGCTGCGCATCGCGGTGAACGAGGAGCTGCAGAGCCTGGAAGAGGGGCTCGGCGACCTGCTCGCCCTGCTGAGGGTAGGTGGGCGCGGCGCGGTGATCTCCTTTCACTCGCTGGAGGACCGCATCGTGAAGTCGAGTTTTCGCGCCGCAGCCACCGGCTGCACCTGCCCCAAGGGGCTCCCCGGCTGCGTCTGCGGCAGGGTGCCGCAGTTCAAGGTGCTGACCGGCAAGCCGCTGCGCGCCGCGGAAGAGGAAGTTGCCGGCAACCCGCGTTCCCGCAGCGCACGGCTTCGGGTCGTGGAAAAGATCATTTGAGATGGGGTTAATCATGGGACAAAGCAAGGTAGCCTATGGCAAGGTCGCCGCACCGGCGCGCACGAGCGCGGTGGCGCGAGAGAGTTGGAACAGCTTCCCCTATCTGACGGGGGTTATGGTTCTGCTGACGCTGGTCTCCATCTTCCACGTCTGGTCCCGGGTCGAGGTGATCGACCTGAACCTGAGGATCTCGGAGTCGGCCAGGCTCTTCAAGGAGGAGCAGCAGGAGAACAAGCGCCTGAAGGTCGAGGTCGCCTCCCTGAAGGCGCCGGCCCGGATCGAGGGGCTCGCCAAGGGTGAGCTGGGGATGATGCTCCCGACCGACCAGCAGGTGGTCCTGGTCAAGTGATAGAGAAGCGGGAAAAATGGGCCCGGGTCAGGATGCGCTTTGTGGCCGCCCTGTTCGCCGTGGTCTTCGTCCTCACCGTCGGGCGCGCCTTCTACCTGCAGGTGCTGCAGAAGGACCGCCTGGTGAGGCTCGCCGAGAAGCAGCACCAAAGGATCGTGGCGCTTACCCCGGGACGGGGCGCCATCTACGACCAGCACAACGCGCCGCTCGCGGTTTCCCTGGAGATGGACTCCTGCTACGCGGAGACCCGCAACCTGGAGAGCCTGCCGGAAGCGGCGGCCAAGCTCGCGCCGCTGTTAGGCTTTCGCGTGAGCGATCTGCAGGAGAAGTTCAAGGCGAGCCGCAACTTCCTCTGGCTCAGCCGCCGGATGTCCCCCGAACTCGCCAGCAAGGTGCGGGACCTGGACCTGGACGGCATCGGTTTCGTCAAGGAGAGCAAGCGCTTCTACCCGAATTCCGAGGTGGCGGCCCACGTGGTCGGCTTCACCGGGACCGACCCCGGCGGGCTCGAGGGGATCGAGAAAAAGTACGACTCGACTATCCTCGGCAATACCGGTTTCCTGGTGACCGAGCGCGACGCCCTGGGACGCGACATCGACCAGAAGAAGGGGAGCGAGGGGAAGAGCGGCACCAAGGGGAACAACGTCGTTCTCACCCTGGACAAGAACGTGCAGTACATAGCGGAAAAGGAGCTGGCCCTGGCGGTGCAGAAAAACGGCGCCAAGGGGGGCATCGCCATCGTGATGGAGCCGGACACCGGCCGGGTGCTGGCGATGGCGAACTACCCGACTTTCAACCCGAACAGCTATTTCAAGTACGGTCCCGGGGCGCTCAGAAACCGAGCCATTTCCGACAGCTTTGAGCCGGGTTCCACCTTCAAGATCCTCCTGGTGGCGACAGCCCTGGAGGACCACGTGATCAGGCCCGGCGACAGTTTCAATTGCGAAAACGGCAGCTACAGCTTCAGCGGCCGGACCATCCACGATACCCACCACTACGGGATCCTGACCGTGCCGGAAATCCTCAAGTTCTCCAGTAACATTGGAGCCGCCAAGATCGGCAGCCGGCTTGGCTCGGAGCGACTCTTCGCGGGTCTGGCCGGGTTCGGCATCGGGGAGAAGAGCGACATCGACCTCCCCGGAGAGGCGGCAGGGATGCTCCGGCAGCAGGCCAAGTGGTACGGCATCGACCTCGCCACCATCTCCTTCGGGCAGGGGGTAACCGCCACGGCGCTGCAGATCGCCAGCGCGGTCTCCGCGGTCGCCAACGGCGGCAACCTGATGAAGCCGTACCTGGTGGACAGGATCGCCGATGACTCCGGGACCGTGCTGAAGCAGTTCACCCCCCAGGTGAGGAGGCGGGTGATCTCGGCCCAGACCGCGAAAACCGTGTCCGGGATGCTGGAGGGGGTGGTGAATGAGGGGGGGACCGGCACTTCTGCGGCGGTCGACGGCTACCGGGTGGCGGGGAAGACCGGGACCGCACAGAAGGTCGACCCGGCCACCCACGGTTACTCCGCGAAGAAGCGGACCGCCTCCTTCGTCGGCTTTGTCCCGCTGGAAAAGCCCCGGCTCACCATCCTGGTGGTGGTCGACGAGCCGACCACGAGCCCGTACGGGGGGGTGGTCGCGGCCCCCGCCTTCAGCGCCATCGCGCAGCAGACCCTCTGCTACCTGAAGGTTCCGGCCGACCGGAGCATGAAGAAAAAGGCCGCGCCGATCGTGGCGAAAAGCGAGCCGCAGCCCGGACCCGAGGCGGCCGAGGGGGGGGTCGTCGAGGGGAGCGAGGCAGGGAGCATGCCGAACTTCAGGGGGATGAGCATGAGGCAGGTTTTGCGGGTCATGGAAAAGCGCGGACTCAATGTTAAACTGCAGGGTAGCGGCAGGGCCGTCGAGCAGAACCCGCCGCCGGGGAGCCGGATCAACACCCAGGACCAGGTCTGGGTAAGGTTCGTCCCGTCCGCTTGAGCAATTGGGGGTAGCATGAAACTCGCGCAACTTTTGAGCTGTCTGGAAGGTGTGCAGGTGACCGGGGACAGCGACCTCGAGATAGAGGGACTCTACTACGATTCGCGCAGCGTCAGGCCCGGTGGGCTCTTCTTCGGCCTGCACGGCGTGAAGAGTGACGGCTGCCAGTTCCTGGAAGCCGCGGTCAAGCAGGGGGCGGTCGCAATCGTTGCGGACCGCCCCTGTGCCGTTGCCGGGGTGACCTGCGTGCAGGTAGCCGACGCGCGGCGCGCCATGTCGCTCATGGCGGCGAGCTTTTACGGGGTGCCGACGGTGGGGCTCCCGGTGGTCGGCATAACGGGGACCAACGGCAAGACCACCACGAGCTACCTGGTGGAGGGGATCCTGGAGCGGGCCGGGATTCCCGCGGCGGTGCTTGGCACCATCAGCTACCGCTTCGGGGAGCTGAGCCTGCCGGCGCCCAACACCACCCCGGAGTCGGTCGACCTGCAGAGGATCCTGCGTGAACTGATCGACCTCGGGGCGCGCGGCGTCGTCATGGAGGTCTCCTCGCACTCCCTGGATCAGCACCGCGCCGACGGCTGTCTCTTCGACGTCGCCGTCTTCACCAACCTGACCCGCGACCACCTCGATTACCACCGGGACATGGAGTCCTACTTCGCCAGCAAGCTGAGGCTCTTCACCGAACTCGCCACCCCCGATGGCCGCAAGCCGACGCGGCGTGCCGTGGTGAACCTGGACGACCCGTACGGCGCAAGGATCAAGGCGCAGGCCAGCTGCCCTGTGCTGAGCTACGCCCTGGCGGGTGAGGCGGACGTGAGCGTCGAGCGGGTCGATTTCTCCGTGCACGGCATCAGCTGCCGGCTCAGGACGCCGCGCGGCGAGCTCTCCCTGGTTTCCGACCTTTTGGGGCGCTTCAACCTGTACAACATCCTGGCGGCGGTGAGCGCCGGCATCGCGCTCGGGCTTCCCGACGCCGCGATTAAAGCCGGCATCGAGGGGCACAAGAAGGTTCCCGGCCGGGTGGAACGGGTGGAGAACGACAAGGGGATCACTGTGCTGGTGGACTACGCCCACACCGGCGACGCCCTGGAGAACGTGCTGGCCACGGTCTGCGAGCTGAAGACCGCCCGCGTCATCACGCTCTTTGGCTGCGGCGGCGACCGCGACAAGGGGAAGCGCCCGGTGATGGGGGAGATCGCGGCGCGCTACAGCGACCTCTCCATCATCACCTCGGACAACCCGCGCACCGAGGAGCCGCTGGCCATCATCGCGGACGTGCGCGCCGGCCTTGCCCCCCTGGGGCTTCGGGAGTACCGGCCGGAGGAGCTCGCGGCAGGGTTTGCCGAAAAGGGGTTCGCGGCCATCGAGTCGAGGCGCGACGCGGTGCGTACCGCGATCCTGGCGGCGCGCCCCGGCGACATCGTGCTCCTGGCGGGGAAGGGGCACGAGGACTACCAGATCATCGGGACCGAGAAGTTCCATTTCGACGACCGCGAAGAGGCGGCCGCAGCGCTCGCGCTGGTTCCGGGCCGATAAAAATGAGCTGCACCGGCCCGGCCGGTTTCGGCATATACTACAAGAAGACCACAAGGACAGGCAGGTGAGAAAGGAACCATGGCAACGTTTTCCCTGAAAGAAATAGCCGAGGCGACCGGCGGCAGCATGCAGGGCGCTCCCGGGGCGGTTGCCGAAGGGGTCTCCACGGACTCGCGCGCGGTTGCTGCGGAGGAGCTTTTCGTGGCCCTCAGGGGGGAGCGTTTCGACGGTCATGACTTCGTCGCCGCCGCGGCCGGCAGGGGTGTGGCGCTCTTCCTGGTGGACGAGGCCTGGCATGCCGCACATCGGCTTCCCGAGGGGAGTTCCGCGGTGGTGGTGCCGAACACCCTCAAGGCCCTCGGGGACTTGGCCGGCTGGCACCGGCGCCGCTGCAAAATAACGGTGGTCGCCATCACCGGCAGTAACGGCAAGACCACCACCAAGGAGATGCTGGCGCGCATCCTCACCCAGACCGGCCCGGGGCTTAAGACCGAGGGGAACCTCAACAACCTGATCGGCCTGCCGCTCACCCTCTTGCGGCTCACCGGCAAGGAGCGCTGGGCGGTGCTTGAACTCGGCATGAGCGAATTCGGTGAAATCGACCGGCTCGCCGAGATAGCCGCCCCCGACCTGGGCATCATCACCAACGCCTTTCCCGCCCACCTGGAGACACTTGGCAGCGTCGAGGGGGTGGCGCGCGCCAAGGGGGAACTCTTCCTGCGCCTGAAGCCGGGCGGCTGGGCGGTCTACAACGTGGATGACCCGCTGGTCTCCAAATGCCCGACCCCCGCCTTCGTGAACCGCCTCACCTTCGGTCTCCGGGGGGCCGAGGTGAGCAGCGCCTCCATCAAGACCCTGGGCAAAAAGGGAGAGAGCTTTACCCTGCGGCTCCCCCATGAGGAGCAGCAGGTGCACCTGGCCGCCTTCGGGCGCCACAACGTCTACAATGCGCTCGCCGCGGCCGCGGCGGCCCATGCCCTCGGGATCTCCGCAGAAGTGATCCGGCTGGGGCTGGAGGAATTCACCCCCTACGACAAGAGGTTCCAGCTGGAGGAGCTCTCCGGGGTGGTACTGATCGACGACAGCTACAACGCGAACCCCGCCTCCATGGCGGCGGCCCTGGAGACCCTGCGCGAGGTGCGGGAGGAAGGGCGCGCCGTGGCGGTGCTGGGCGACATGCTGGAACTGGGGGAGGGGAGCGAGGCGGCCCACCGGGAGCTCGGGCGGCTCGCGGCTCGCTGCGTCGAGCGGCTCTACCTTTTGGGCGACCTTGCCCGGCTGGTGGCGGAGGGAGCCCTCGCGGCGGGGTTCGACCCGGAAGCGCTCCTCTTGGCCGGAGATCACGAGGAAATCTCGCGGGACCTCCTTTCCCGGGTGCAGCCGGGTGACTGCGTGCTGGTCAAGGGGTCGCGCGGCATGCGGATGGAGCGGGTGGCACAGGCCATGCGCGCGTCGCTGGCGGGCTTAAGCCCGAGGGGGAACTGACTGATGCTCTACCACCTGCTGTTCCCGCTCGCCTCGAGCTACAAGCTTTTCAACGTCTTCAAGTACCTGACCTTCAGGACCATCTACGCCATGATCACGGCGCTGGTCTTCTCCTTCATCGTCGGCCCCTGGGTGATCAGGAAGCTCGAAGCCCTGCAGGCGCGCCAGGTGATCCGGACCGACGGCCCGGAGTCGCACCTGAAGAAGCAGGGAACCCCGACCATGGGGGGGGTGCTGATCCTGGTCTGCATCGTGGTGCCAACGCTGCTCTGGGCGGACCTGAAGAACGCCTTCATCTGGCTCACCCTGTTCATCATCGTGGGGTACGGCCTGCTCGGCTTCGTTGACGACTACAAGAAGGTGGTGGAGAAGAACCCGAAAGGGCTCTCCCCGCGCCAGAAGATGTTCTGGCAGATCCTGCTTGCCGCTGGGGTGGGGACTGTCCTGTACAACCTCCCCGGCTTCTCCACCGAGCTCTACTTCCCCTTCTTCAAAAAGCTGCACCCGGAACTGGGGCTGTTCTTCATCCCGTTCGTGACCCTCGTCATCGTGGGCGCCAGCAACGCGGTGAACCTCACCGACGGCCTGGACGGGCTCGCCATAGGGCCGGTCGCCATCAACGCGGGGACCTACCTGCTGTTCAGCTACATCGCGGGCAACGCGCGGCTCTCCGGCTACCTGGCGATCCCCTACGTCCCCGGGGCGGGCGAGCTCGCCGTACTGTGCGGCGCGCTGGTGGGGGCGGGTCTCGGCTTTCTCTGGTACAACTCCTACCCGGCCGAGGTGTTCATGGGGGACGTCGGCTCGCTTTCCCTGGGGGGCGGGCTCGGCACGCTGGCGGTGCTCACCAAGCAGGAGATCCTCCTGGTCATCGTCGGCGGGGTCTTCGTGGTGGAGGCGCTCTCGGTGATCTTCCAGGTCGGCTCCTACAAGTACCGGGGGAAGCGCATCTTCCGGATGGCCCCGATCCACCACCACTTCGAGCTGAAGGGGGTGGCGGAGCCGAAGATCATCGTCCGGTTCTGGATCATCACCATCATCCTCGCGCTGGTGGCGATCTCCACGCTGAAGATGCGCTAAACGGCAGCGGCTAAACATTTGCCCTGAGAGCCGAACATCCCCAACCCCGCCAGGAGGGAGGTCTCCGAGGCGGAGACGGGCATTTTTATGGTGGGTCGCCCGTTGTTTAACCAAAACCGTGGCGGTAATCAGGCCTCATGCTCGTTTCGGGATGCGGCATCCCGGCGGCAGCAAAAATCGGATCAAAATTTACACGAAGGGTTCAGATGGAACTTGCAAACAAAAAGATACTGGTGGTGGGACTTGCCCGTACCGGGGTGGCGGTGGCCCGCTTCCTCGCGGCTCAAGGGGCGCGGGTCACCGTGACGGACCAGCGCGAGGAGGAACAACTCTCCGAAAGCCTGGAGGCGCTCGCGGACCTCGACATCACTTTCGAGCTGGGTCGCCACGTGCCGCACAGCTTCCTGATGGCTGACCTCATCGTGGTGAGCCCCGGGGTGCCGATGGACATCAAGCCGCTCGCCATGGCGCGCTCCCAGAAACGCCGCGTGGTAAGCGAGGTGGAACTCGCCTCCTGGTTCATCGATGCGCCGATGATCGCCATCACCGGCACCAACGGCAAGACCACGACCACCACCTTGACCGGCGAGATCTTCCGGGGCTGCGGCTTGGAAACCTTCGTGGGCGGCAACATCGGCTGCCCCCTGATCGAGCTCGCCTGCTCCGGGGCAAAGGCGGAGCGGGTGGTGGTCGAGCTTTCCTCCTTCCAGCTGGAAGGGGTGGAGAGCTTCCGTCCTGCCGTGGCGGTGCTCTTGAACCTCACCGAGGACCACCTGGACCGCTACGAGAGCTTTCAGCAGTATATCGACGCCAAGCTGCGCATCTTCGAGAACCAGACTGCCGAGGACTTCGCGGTGCTGAACCTGGACGACCCGCTGGTCGCGGCCTGCGCGCCCGGGCTCAAGGCACGCATCTTCCCGATGAGTTGCCTGCAGGAACTCTCCGAGGGGATCAGCTACCGGGACGGCTTCATCACCTTCTCGCACAACGGCAAGGTGCTGCGCTTCGGCACGGCGGGGTTCCGTCTCAAGGGGGCGCACAACCTGGAAAACATCATGGCGAGCCTCGCCTCGACGCTGCTTTTGCGCTGCGACGGGGATTGTGCCTTCCGGACGGTGAGTTCCTTCAAGGGGCTGCCGCACCGGATGGAGTTCGTGGAGGAGATCGGCGGGGTTGCCTATTACGAGGACAGCAAGGGGACCAACGTCGGGAGCGTGGTGAAATCGCTGGAGAGCTTTGATGCCAACATCACCCTGATCGCCGGTGGCAAGGACAAGGGAGGCTCCTACGCGCCTCTCGCCCAGCTGGTTGCCGACCGGGTCAGCCACCTGATCCTGATCGGTGAGGCGCGCGGCAGGATGAACGAGGCCCTGGGCGCCCTTACCGACACACACCTGGCCGGGAGCCTGGAGGAGGCGGTGGAACTCGCCCACTCGCTCACCGCGGCCGGCGGGACCGTGCTCTTTTCGCCCGCCTGCTCCAGCTTCGACATGTTCAAGGACTACGCGGAGCGCGCTCAACGCTTCCAGGCGCTGGTGCGCGCTCTCAAACCTCAGGGGGAAGCGTGAAACGGGTCGAGGGGTTCGACTTCATAGTCCTCATGATGGCGGTGATACTCACCTGCTTCGGTGTAGTCATGGTCTACTCCGCCTCCTCGGTCATGGCGGCCAAGAAGTTCCACGACGGTTTCTACTTCCTGAAGCGCCAGTCGCTCTTCGCCCTGATCGGCTTTTGCGGCATGGCGCTCGCCATGCAGATCGACTACCACGTCTGGAAAAAGTGGGCGGTGCCGCTCTTCTTCACCTGCTTCTTCTTGCTCCTCCTGGTGTTCATGCCGGGGATCGGCGGCACCGCCAAGGGGGCGTCGCGCTGGATCCGCCTGCCGGGCTTCAACTTCCAGCCCTCGGAACTCGCCAAGGTGGCGCTCATCATCTACATGGCCTACTCCCTGGACAAGAGGCAGGAGAAGCTGCGGCAGTTCATGTCGGGTTTCTTCCCCTACCTCTTGATCCTCGGGGTGTTCATCGCGATCCTTTTAAAGCAGCACGACATGGGTGCCGCCCTCACCATGTTCACCGTCGCCGTCGTCATGCTGTTCGCCGCGGGGACCCGGGTGCAGTATATCGTCGGGATGGCCCTGGTGGCGCTGCCGGGGGTCTGCTACCTGGTCATCGGCGAGGCCTACCGGATGCGGCGCATCACGGCCTTCCTCGACCCCTGGCAGGACCCGACCGACGCCGGATTCCAGATCATCCAGTCCTGGCTCGCTCTGGGGACCGGCGGCATCTTCGGGCAGGGTCTGGGCGAGGGAAAGCAGAAACTCTTCTACCTCCCTGAGGCGCACACCGACTTCATCCTCTCGGTCTGCGGCGAGGAACTCGGTTTCGTCGGCGTGATCGTGATCGCCTCCATGTTCCTCCTGCTGGTGCAGCGCTGCATCAGGGTGGCGATCGCGGCCGAGGACAACTTCGGGCGCTTTCTCGCCTTCGGCATCGCCGTTTTGATCGGCCTGGAGGCGTTCATCAACATGGCGGTGGTGACCGGGATGCTCCCGACCAAGGGGCTCGCGCTCCCCTTCCTGAGCTACGGGGGCAGCTCCCTGATCATCTCGCTGTGCGCCATCGGGATACTTCTGAACGTTTCCACCAAGATGAGGGTGACGACATGAAACTCATCATTGCAGGGGGCGGGACCGGGGGGCATCTCTTCCCGGGGATAGCGGTCGCCGAGGAGTTCCTGGCGCTGAACCCCGCCAACGAGGTGCTCTTCGTCGGCACCGACCACGGCATCGAGGCGCGCCTCTTGCCCAAGCTGGGCTACCCGCTGGCGCTCATCTCGGCGAGCGGCATGAAAGGGCTCGGCACCGCCAAGAAGATCCTGAGCGCCGGCAGGCTTTTGTACGGCTACTCCCAGTCGCGCCAGATCCTGAAGGATTTCTGTCCCGACCTGGTGCTCGGTGTGGGGGGGTACGCCTCGGCGCCTTTGGTGCTCGCCGCGCGCGGCATGGGGATCAGGCGTTTCATCCACGAGCAGAATGCGGTTCCCGGCCTTGCCAACAAGCTCCTGGGGCGCATCGTGGACCGGGTCTTCATCTCCATGGAGGAGTCGGCGAGCTTCTTTCCCGAAAAGATCACCCTGATGACCGGCAACCCGATCCGCAAGGAGATCCTCTGGGGCTTCCAGGAGCGGCAGCGCAGCGTCGGTGACGCCTTCAGCGTGCTGGTGTTCGGCGGCTCCGCCGGCGCCCACCGGATCAACACCGCGCTCCTCGAGGCGCTCCCCTACCTTTCCGGGGTGAAGGGAAGGCTGCGCATCACCCACCAGACCGGCGAGAAGGACCTGGTTGAGGTGCGCGACGGCTACCGGGCGCAAGGGTTCCATGCGGTGGTCTCCAGCTTCATCGAGAACATGTCGGCGGCCTATGCCGCGGCGGACCTGGTGGTCTGCCGGGCCGGGGCTACAACAATAGCCGAGGTGACCGCCTGCGGCAAGGGGTGCATCTTCATCCCCTTCCCGTACGCCGCGGACGACCACCAGAGGAAAAACGCCGAGTCGCTATTGAGCCGCAACGCGGGATTCATGATACTGGAAGAGGACCTGGGGGGCGAGACGCTGGCGCACGAGATCCTGGAGCTGATGGAGCACCCCGAGAAGCTGGCCGAGGTCGAGAAAAACGCGCGGGGCCTGGCGCAGCTCGATGCGGCCCAGGCGATCGTGTCGGCCATGCTGGAGAAAAGCTAAGGAGCTAACCGTGTACGGAAAGATAGAGAAGATACATTTCGTCGGCATCGGCGGGATAGGGATGAGCGGCATCGCCGAGGTGCTCCTGAACCTGGGCTACAAGGTCTCCGGCTCCGACCTGCGCGCCTCGGAGATCACAGAGCGCCTGGCCGGCCTGGGCGGCGAGATCTCCTTCGGCCACACCAAGGAGAACGTGAATAACGCCGACGTGGTGGTGATCTCCAGTGCCGTGCACGACGACAACCCGGAGGTGGTCGAGGCGCACCTGCACCTGATCCCGGTGATCCCGCGGGCCGAGATGCTGGCCGAGCTGATGCGCATGAAGTACGGCATCGCAGTCGCAGGAACCCACGGCAAGACCACCACCACCTCCATGGTGGCGACGCTCCTCTCCAAGGGTGGCATCGACCCGACCATCGTCATCGGCGGCAGGCTCAACTCCATCGGCACCAACGCGAGGCTTGGTCAGGGGCAGTTCCTGGTGGCGGAGGCGGACGAGTCGGACGGCTCCTTCCTGCTTCTTTCCCCGACCATCGCGGTGGTCACCAACATCGACGCGGACCACCTCGACTTCTACAGCGGGATCGAGGAGATCAAGGACACCTTCGTCGAGTTCATCAACAAGGTCCCCTTTTACGGACTGGCGGTGCTCTGCCTGGACAACGCCAACGTGGCGGAGATCCTCCCCCGGGTCAAGAAGCGCTTCACCAGCTACGGCCTGTCGGCCCAGGCCGATTTCCGGGCCACCGAGGTGCGGCTCTCCGGTTTCACCACGAGTTTCGTGGCGCACCACAAGGGGGTACGGCTGGGCGAGATCACCTTCTCCATGCCGGGTGCCCACAACGTGCTGAACGCCCTGGCCGCGGTCGCGGTCGCCATGGAGCTGAACATACCGTTTGAGACCATTTGCGACGGCTTCGCCGCCTTCGGCGGGGTGGGGCGCCGCTTCCAGATGAAAGGTGGGGCGAACGGCGTCATGGTGGTGGACGACTACGGCCATCACCCCACCGAGGTGCGGGCGACGCTCGCTGCCGCCAAGTCAGGCTGGGACCGCAGGCTGGTGGTGGTGTTCCAGCCGCACCGATATACGCGGACCAAGGAGCTTTTCGAGGAGTTCGTCACCGCGTTCCACGACGCGGACGTCCTGATCCTGACCGACATCTACCCGGCGGGAGAGGCGCCCATCGAGGGGGTGAGCGCCGAGGCCCTGGGCGGGCGGATCCGCAAGCACGGCCAGAAGGACGTTTCCTGGATCCCCGAGCGCGAGGCACTCTACGAGCACCTGGAGCGCGTGCTGCAGCCCGGGGACATACTTTTGACCTTGGGTGCCGGCAACGTCTGGCAGGTGGGAGAGGCCATGCTGAAGCGGCTGGCCGCACTAGGGGAGGGCTAGAGGCTTGGCGCTCGGGGGGCTGGACAGGGTGGCGCGCGAGCTGCGCGGCGAGGCGAAAAAGGACGAGCCGCTGGCCGCCCATACGGCGCTTCGGGTCGGCGGACCTGCCGACCTCTTCATCGAACCCGACGACCTGGACGACCTGAAAAGCGCGGTGCAGTGCCTGGAGGAGGAGGGGATCGCGTTTTTCGTGATCGGCGGCGGCTACAACCTACTGGTCCGCGACGCCGGCTATCGGGGGTGCGCCATCTCGCTCCGAAGGCTCGACATCCTGCGCCCCCTGCCCAAGGAGCGCCTCGAAGTGGGCGCCGGGGTCATCAATGGGATGCTCTGCAGGGTGGCTGCGGAGAACTGCCTGAGCGGGGTCGAGTTTCTCTGCGGCATACCGGGTACCTTTGGCGGCGCCCTCGCCATGAATGCGGGCGCCCACGGCGGCGAGACCCTCAAGCTGGTCGAGAGCCTGGTTACCCTGCGCGGCGGCGAGCTGGTGGCTAGAAAAGGGGAGGAGCTGGATTTCGGTTACCGCTACCTGAGGCTATTCCCCGGGGAGATCGTCGTTTCGGCACGTCTGCACATGGCTGAGGCGGAGCGGCGGGACATTGAGGAGCGCATGGCCGGCCACCTGACCCTGAGGGGTGGAGCGCAGCGGGTCGCCTTTCCCAGTGCCGGCTCCTTCTTCAAGAACCCCCCCGGGGAGCAGGCCTGGCGCCTGATCGAGCGGGCGGGGATGCGTGGCGTGCAGGTGGGCGGCGCCCAGGTGTCCGAGGTGCATGCCAATTTCCTGGTGAACCGGGGCGGGGCGACGGCGACCGATTTCCTGGCGCTCGCCGCGCTGGTCAAGGTGAAAGTGCGGGAAACCAGCTCCGTCGAGCTGGAAGAGGAAGTGCGCGTCATCGGTTAAGGGCCATCCCTCTCCGGGGGAGGGGACTTCTGAGCTATCCTGCCCCTCCTCCCGGAGGTGAGAAGCCGGGGGGGGAGGCTGCTGTGAAATGGTGGGGACGGCCAGTAACGCTATTGGAAAAAAGGATTTTGTTATGACGGCAGAGGAGCTTGCAGGGAAGAAGATCGGGGTCTTGATGGGCGGGCTTTCGGCGGAGCGCGAGGTGTCGCTGAAAAGCGGGCAGGCGGTCCTTGCGGCACTCCAGGCGCACGGATACCGCGCGGTCGGCATCGACGTCGGTCGCGACTTGGCCGAGAGGCTCAGCGCCGAAGCGGTGGAACTCGCCTTCATCGCGCTGCACGGCCGCTTCGGAGAAGACGGCTCGGTTCAGGGGCTCTTGGAGCTAATGGGGATCCCCTACACCGGCTCCGGCGTGCTGGCGAGCGCCCTCGCCATGAACAAGTCCTATGCCAAGGTGGTGTTCCGGTCGGCGGGCCTCACCATCGCCCCCTACCAGGTGCTGCGCCAGGGTGAAAAACTCTCGCTCTCCTTCGCGCTGCCGGTGGTGGTCAAACCTGCTCAGGAGGGGTCCTCGGTAGGTGTCAGCATCGTCAAGGAGTTGGGGGCGCTGGACGCCGCCCTGGCCGAGGCCTTCCGCTACGACTCGGAAATCCTGGTGGAGCGTTTCATCGACGGGCGCGAGGTGCAGGTCGGCATCCTGGAGGAACGCGCCCTGGGCGCCATCGAGATCGTGCCCAAGGGGGAGTTCTACGACTTCGAGGCGAAGTACACCCCCGGCATGGCCGACCACATTCTTCCTGCCCGGCTCCCCGCCGCCGTTTACGCCGAAGTGCTCAAGGCGGGCGAACTGGCACATGCAGCCCTGGGGTGCCAGAGCTACAGCCGGGTCGACTTTCTGGTGACCGGCGCCGGCGAGTGCTACATCCTCGAGGTGAACACCCTGCCGGGGATGACGGACCTAAGCCTGCTCCCCGAGATAGCGCGCGGGGCGGGAATCGAATTCCCCGAGCTGATCGAGCGGATACTGCTCGCCGCCTCATTGAAGATATAAGTTTAAAATAATTGACAATTGGCAATGGACAATTGACAGTGTGAAAACTTATAAGTTAAAACCTTAAAACCAACTACGAGCAACAGCGAACAACGGCGAACAACGGTCAACCATGCGTGATCTGCATCCCAAAAAACAGCGCCAAAAAACCCAGTTCAACCGGGTGAAGAAGGCGCCCAAGAAGCGCAAGCCGGTAAACTGGCGCCCGATCCTCACCTGGCTCTCCAGGGGGATCGGCGGGGCGGCGATTCTAGCCGCCGTCGGACTGGGCGGGATGCAGCTGTACCGGGTGGTGTCGCGCACCACAATCCTGCGCCTGGAGACCATCGAGGTGTCGCCGCTTACCAGGCTCACCAGGAGCGAGATCGTGGCGTTAGCCGGGGTGCGGCCGGGCGACGCCATGCTGGGGCTGAAACTCAAGGGTATCGTGGAGCAGCTCGCCAAGAACCCGTGGATTGAGCAGGTGCAGGTGCGGCGCTTTTTCCCGCACACCCTTTCCATAGCGCTCTCCGAACGCTCACCCAAGGCGGTGGCCAACGTCGGCTGTCTCTACTACGTCGATGCCAAGGGGGTGCTGTTCAAGTCCCTGGTGGAGGGGGACCGGCTCGATTACCCGCTCATCACCGGGGTTAACGAGGCCGACCTGGAGCAGGATCCCGAGGGGAGCAAGGAGGCGCTGAAGAGCGCGCTCCAGCTGGTCGACACCCTGAAGGCGGGAACCGTCTTCGGCCTGGCGGACGTTTCGGAGATCCATTACGACAAGGGGTACGGTTTCACCCTGTTCACCATGCAGGGGGGGGTTCCGGTAAAACTCGGCAATGGCAGCTTTAACGAAAAGCTGGCGCGCTTAAGTGGCATCTTCCGGGACCTGCAGCCCCAGATGCAGGCGCTCGATTACATCGATCTGGACTACAGCGACAAAATAATAGTTAAAAAAGTGTAGCAATCAAGGGGGGGAGCATGTCCGCAAAAAGGGATAATCTGATCGTAGGGCTCGACATCGGCACGACCAAGATCTGCGCCATCGTGGGGAATCTGACCGAGGAGGGGATCGACATCGTCGGCATCGGCACCAGCCCCTCCAAGGGGCTCAGGAAAGGGGTGGTGATCAACATCGAGAGCACCGTTGCCTCCATCAAGAAGGCGATCGAGGAGGCGGAGCTGATGGCCGGCTGCGAGATCAAGTCGGTCTACGCGGGGATCGCCGGCGGGCACATCAAGGGTTTCAACTCCCAGGGGGTGATCGCCATCAAGAACCGGGAAGTCTCTCCCGAGGACGTGAAACGGGTAATCGAGGCCGCCAAGGCGATCGCCATCCCGATGGACCGCGAGGTGATCCACATCCTCCCCCAGGAGTTCATCATCGACGACCAGGACGGCATCCGCGAGCCGCTCGGCATGAGCGGGGTGCGCCTGGAGGCGAAGGTGCACATCGTGACCGGCGCCGTGGCGAGCGCCCAGAACATCGTCAAGTCCTGCAACCGGGCCGGCCTCGAGGTGGCGGACATCGTGCTGGAACAGCTAGCCTCCTCCGAGGCGGTGCTCTCCGCCGACGAGAAGGAACTCGGCGTGGCACTGGTGGACATCGGCGGCGGCACCACGGACATCGCCATCTTCGTGGACGGCGCCATCAAGCACACCTCGGTGCTCTCCCTGGGCGGCAACCACCTCACCAACGACATCGCGGTGGGCCTCAGGACCCCGATGGCCGAGGCCGAGCGCATCAAGCAGAAGTACGGCTGCTGCCTCTCCTCGCTGGTCGGCAAGGACGAGACCATCGAGGTGCCGAGCGTCGGCGGCCGCAAGCCGCGCATCCTGTCGCGCCAGCTTCTGTGCGAGATCCTGGAGCCGCGCGTGGAGGAGATCTTCACCCTGGTGAACCGCGAGATCGTGAAGAGCGGCCTGGAAGACCTGATCGCCTCCGGGGTGGTCATCACCGGCGGGAGCACGATCCTGGAAGGGATGCCGGAACTGGCCGAGCAGATCTTCAACCTTCCGGTGCGACGCGGCCTCCCCCAGAGGATCGGCGGGCTGATCGACGTCGTCAATTCGCCGGTTTACGCCACCGGCGTAGGCCTCGTGGTGTACGGGAGCAAGAACGTCGGGGTGCATGAATTCCCGACCGCGCAAAGTGACGATACCGTGTTCCGTCGGGTGAGCCGCAGGATGAAGGAATGGTTCGGGGAGTTCTTTTAAAAAAACGCCTTTTGGCGCATTTTCAGCTTTCAATAATGACAAAAAACCTGTATAAAAACGGTTAATTTTGCTGGTTTGCCGCCGGGGGGCGCGATAAGGGGGTGGGGCATGTTCCAGTTCGATGAAAACATCGATCAGAGTGCGAAGATAAAGGTAATTGGGGTTGGCGGAAGCGGCGGAAACGCAGTGAACACCATGATAGCGAGCGGTGTCACCGGGGTCGATTTCATCGTGGCAAACACGGACGCCCAGGCGCTGCGGATGTCGAAATCGCCGGTTAAAATACAGATAGGGACCCAGCTCACCAAGGGGCTCGGGGCCGGTGCCAATCCTAACGTCGGCCGCGAGGCCGCCCAGGAGGACAAGGACAAGCTCTCCGAGGCGCTCAAGGGCGCCGACATGATCTTCGTCGCCGCCGGCATGGGGGGTGGCACCGGTACCGGCGCCGCGCCGGTCATCGCCGAAGTCGCCCGCGAGCAGGGAGCCCTGGTCGTCGGCGTCGTCACCAAGCCGTTCACCCGCGAGGGGAGACAGCGCCTGGCCAAGGGCGAGGACGGCATCAAGGAGCTGAAGAAGCATGTCGACTCCCTGATCGTGATTCCGAACGACCGGCTGCTGGGGCTGGCCGGCAAGTCCATGTCGATCCTGGACGCCTTCAAGCCTTCCGACGACGTGCTGCGCCAGGCGGTGCAGGGCATCTCGGACCTGATCACCCAGTCCGGCCTGATCAACGTCGACTTTGCCGAC
>Ga0316217_10000201_pt1 | contig 91001 bp, 93 predicted proteins | sample 1anoAmetaG_FD_203633 | JGI IMG/M metagenome (GOLD analysis project Ga0316217, IMG submission 203633) | Freshwater microbial communities from Trout Bog Lake, Wisconsin, USA - 1anoA | ecosystem: Environmental > Aquatic > Freshwater > Lake > Hypolimnion/Profundal zone | place: USA: Wisconsin...
AACCGTCGCGTATCAGGTTGCGTCCCTGTTTATACTCTGGAAGCATAAAGAGGCAGTTAACTCACGGTAAAAACGGTGTCAAGGGACTGCTGTTTTTTATTGACACCTGGCAGACATATCAGTCCTGAGAAATCTCCCTTTGACCACGTGGGTGGAGTCAACAATGCCTCAGCAGGGTAAAGCCTTGTTGCTGGCACTGCTTTTTTGCTGTGCGTTCGGCTTTGGGACCGGAGCCGCCGCCGAAACCGGGTGGGATGCGGTCGGTATCCGCGGCGGAGCCGACCTGACCGACGCTCACGGCTCCCAGAAGGGATACTTCCATGCCTATGAGCTGTTCGCCAATTACCTGCTTCCCTGGAGCTGGCGCCGGGCCTCAGGCCTTAAGCTGCGCACCAGACTCGACATGAGCGCAGGTGAGCTCGAAAGAAGCGGGTACCGGGCCTTCCTGGCGACCTGCGGCCCGGGGCTCGCACTGGACATGCTCTCAGACCAGGTGGAACTCGATGCCGGCGTGTCCGCCAGCTATCTCAACAAGCACGATTTCCCCGGCAGAAACCTGGGGAGCCTGTTTTTGTTCAACCTCCACGCGGGAATCGACGTCCACCTCTTCAATGATTTTGGCCTCGGATATCATTACGAGCACATGTCCAATGCCTACCTCTACGCTCATAATCCCGGGGTGAACCTCCATATGCTGGAGCTTAAGTACCGGTTTTGAGGAACCGGGTGCTAGGGGAATCCCCGCCGCAATCAACAAAAGGGCACCCCGGGTGCCCTTTTGCTGATTGCCCCATTGGACTTGGGTGGCAGGTGATTCGCGGTCTAGACCGGCAGCGACGGCAGCTCCAGCCCGGCCATCTTCTGCACCATGCGCACTACCTGGCAGCTGTAACCGAACTCGTTGTCGTACCAGACGTAGACGACGCAGCGGTTCTTCTGGACGATGGTCGCCAGGGAGTCGACCACGCCGGCGTGGCGCGAACCGACGAAATCGCTGGAAACGACGTCCGGGGAGTTGGTGAAGTCGATCTGGTTCTGCAGCGGCGAATCCAGCGAGACCGAACGCAGGTGGCTGTTCAGCACGGCCAGCTCGGTCTCCTGCGCCAGTTCCAGGTTGAGGATGGCAAGGGAGACGTTCGGGGTCGGCACCCGGATGGCGTTACCGGTCAGCTTCCCGGAGAGTTCCGGCAGCACCTTGGCGACCGCCTTGGCCGCGCCGGTCTCGGTGATCACCATGTTGAGCGGCGCACTGCGCCCGCGCCGGTCCGCCTTGTGGTAATTGTCGATCAGGTTCTGGTCGTTGGTGTAGGAATGGCAGGTCTCGACATGCCCGCTCACGATGCCGAACCGGTCGTTGAGCACCTTCAGGACCGGCACGATGGCGTTGGTGGTGCAGCTCGCGGCGGAGAAGATTTTTTCCGCGGCCACAATCAGCTCGTTGTTGACTCCGGAGACGACGTTGGGTATGTCCCCCTTGCCCGGCGCAGTGAGCAGCACCTGCGCGATCCCCGGCGCCTGCAGGTGGCGCGCGAGCCCCGCGCGGTCGCGCCACTTGCCGGTGTTGTCGATCAGGATGGCGTTATGGATGCCGTACCGGGTGTAATCCACCTGCTCCGGGGCATCGGCGTAGATGATCCGGATCATGTTGCCGTTGGCGATGATCGCGTTTTCTTCCTCGTCGATGGTGATGATGCCGTTGAAGGGGCCGTGCACCGAATCGCGGCGCAAGAGGCTCGCCCTCTTGATCAGGTCGTCCTCGCTCCCCTTGCGCACCACGGCGGCGCGCAGCCGGAGCTTCTCGCCGCTCCCCGACTTCTCGATGAGGATGCGGGCGAGCAGCCGGCCGATCCGGCCGAAACCGTACAGCACGATATCCTGCGGCTCGCTCAAAAGCGGGGAGCGCCCGGTGTTGACGGAGCCCAGCTCCTGGAGCACGAAATCGTCCACCCCAAGCGTCCCCTGCTGGGCAAGGTAGCGCACGGTCAGCCGGCCGAGGTCGATGCGCGCCGGCGCCAGGTCGAGCCGGGCCAGGGCTTCGAGCAGGGGAAAGGTCTCCAGCACGGTGAGCTCGCTGTCGAGGATCAGGCGGGCGAAGCGGTGCGCCTTGAGGAGCTCTATGGTCGGGCTGTTCACCAGCGATCGGCCGTACACAGTGGTGACGATATTGTTGTCGCGGTACAGACGTCCGATGATCGGCAGCATGCGCTCGGCACACTCTGCCTGCCCCTGCCATTCCTTCAGATAGGCTTCCTGTTTGGTCATGTTCGATCCTTTCGTGGCTGTGAGTGAGGGCATATTACTGCATAAGGCAATGGTAAAACAAATACAAAAACCTCCAGACAAATTAATTCCGACCAGAGAGGATGGTGCACTCCCGGGTGCTACCAGCGGTTGCCAGTCACCGGCAGGCGTAGAACCCTTTGCACTTCCCGTGCTGTCATGGTATGTTCGCGCCCCTCTCACTACGGTGCAGCGCCAAACTTCGGAAGAGCCATGAAAACTGTCGTCTTGTTGATAATGTCCAACGTCTTCATGACCTTTGCCTGGTACGCGCACCTGCGCAACCTGCGCAGCGCTCCCCTGCTGGTGGCGGTTTTCGCCAGCTGGGGCATCGCCTTCTTCGAATACCTGCTGCAGGTGCCGGCCAACCGGGCGGGGTACGGGATCTACACCCTCGGACAACTGAAGATCATCCAGGAAGTGATCACCCTCTCCGTGTTCGTGCCCTTCGCGGTCTTCTACATGGGACAGCCGCTGAAACTCGATTACCTCTGGGCTGCCTGCTGTCTCGGGGGAGCGGTTTACTTCATTTTCCGCGGCTAGGAAAATTCTAGCCCGAGCAAAGGAGCCGACATGGAGATAGAATTGTCAAGGGAAGTCGAACAGGCACTCACCGCATCGATCCGCCGCTACGTTTCCGAAAACATGGAGCAGGAAATAGGCGATTTGCAGGCGTCCCTTTTCCTCAAGTACTGCCTGGAAGAAATCGGACCCTGCGTGTATAATTCCGCCATTGCGGACGCCCAGCGCTATCTGCAGGAGAAGGTGTCCGAGCTGGATGACGTCTGCTACGCCCACTCGTCCGGCTATTGGAGCAAACAGGCGAAAAAGTGCGCTGCGCGGCCGGCCGCCACCCGGAAATAGCCGCGGCAGCAAAACCGGCTGGTGCCCAAGCCGCCGAGTACAAGGAGCATGCCATGATTAGCGTACTTGCTTCAATTGAACTGCATGAAGGACAGCGCGCGGCATTCCTGGAAATTTTCCATGCCAACGTGCCCAAGGTGAGGCAGGAAAAGGGCTGCATCGAGTATTTTCCCGCAATTGACATCCACTCGGGCCTTCCCGCCCAGCGCCTCGAGGCGAACATGGTGACCGTAATCGAGAAATGGCAAAGCCTGGAAGCGCTGAGAGCGCACCTCGCCACACCGCACATGTTGACCTACAAGGAAAAAGTAAAGGACTTGGTCAGGGAGATCTCTCTCAAGGTCCTCCAGACGGCATAAAGAGATGGACGATCCGGTTGCCGTCAGGTTTTGGCAGGATCTCCGGGGTGCGACACCATGATGAAGAAAACAAGCGGAAAGGGTCCTTCGAAGGGAGGTTTGCGCATCGTCGCGACCATGGAAGCGATGAAGGGGCTCCTGGTGCTTTTGGCCGGTTGCGGGCTTTTGTCCGTCGTCCACAAGGACCTGCATCTCGCCGCCGTTCACCTGGTGCAGGTCCTGCACTTCAACCCGGCCAAGCACTATCCGAGCATCTTCATCGATGCCGCCGACCGGGTGACCGACCTGCAGCTCTGGATGCTGGCATTTTCGGCGCTGCTCTACTCGCTGATCCGTTTTGTCGAGGCCTACGGCCTCTGGAAGCAGATGCAGTGGGCTGAGTGGTTCGGCCTTTTGTCCGGCGCCATGTACATCCCCCTGGAAATTTTCGAGACCTCGCGCGAGTTCACTTGGCCCAGAATTACCGTTCTGTTGGTGAACCTGGGGGTGGTGGGGTACCTCGGGGATGCCCTGCTCAAATCAAGGAAACCGCACAGATTCACAAAAAAATAGCGCCATCTCCTAAGGCCTGCCACCCCACGCCCCCGGTCCCTTTCGAGCCAGCCGCAGCTCCAGCGCCGCAAGCGCCCGCTCCAGATGCTCGCGGCTGTGCGCCTCGACCGTGTAGGCCGCGCCGGGCGCGTGGCGCTCCATCAGGTCGAAGAACAGCCCGAAGTCTATCGCCCCCTCGCCCGGGGGGGCGTGATCGTCGCGGGTGCCGCTGTTGTCGTGGATATGTACCTCGGCGATGCGATCGCCCAGCACCTCGAACCACTGCTCCATCCCCACCTGCTTGAACAGGTTCCAGTGCCCCACGTCGAAGCAGTGCCGCAGCAAGGGGTCGTCCACCGCGTCGAAAAGCGCCCTGAGCGTGCCGGGCTCTTCCTCGAAGATGTTCTCCACCGCGATGACCGTGCCGATCGACCGGGCGCGCTCCAGGACGCCGCGCCAGGCGACGACGCTGTGGGAAAGCCAGAGGTCGGTGGCCTCGCCGTAGCGCCAGCGGTCGAATCCGGGATGGAATACCATCACCTCCGGGCGGAGGATTTCCGCCGCGTCCAGCACCTGGTCGAAGCGGCGCATGGTGGTCTCCCGCAAAAGCCGCTCCAGCGAGCCGGGGTTCAGGTCCATGAAAGGGGCGTGTATGGTGCAGGAACGCCCCTCCCCCTCAAGCTTTTGCGCCACAGCCGCCAGCTCGCCGGGCTTGAGGGCCTCGAGCGCCTCGCCGGAAAAGAAGATCTCCGGGTTGAGATGACGCTCCAGGAAGAAGGGGAGATGCTGCCCCAGCTGGGTGTAGGGGAGATGAGCGAAGACGCGCTTACTCATGGTGGGGCTTCCTGTGCTTTTTGATCAGATTGTCGGCGCAGCTACCGCAACCCACCAGCTGATCCAGTTTTTTTATGGCGGCCGGCTCGCCCAGCACGATCAGGGTGTCGCCCGCCTCGATTCTCGTGTGCGATTCGGGGTTGAACCCCATCTTGCCGCAATCCTTCTTGATGCCGACGATGATGACCCCGGTCTCCTTCCTGAAGCCGGAACTGGCCAGGCTCTCGCCGATGAAGCCGGAATGCGCCGGGATCAGGATCTCCTCCATCTGCAGCTCCATATGCTCGCGACCGGTCGCGATCTCGATGAAGTCGACCACGGTGGGACGCAGTATCGCCTGGGCCATCCTGGAGCCGCCGATGAGATAGGGGGAGACCACCTTGTTGGCGCCGGCCCGCTTCAGCTTGATCTCGGAGCCTTCCTCGCCGGAGCGTGCCAGTATGAAGAGGTCGGGGTTGAGGCCGCGGGCCGTCAGGGTGATGTAGACGTTTTCGGTGTCGGAGGTGACCACCGAGACCAGCCCCTTGGCCTTCTTGATCCCCGCCTTCAGGAGGGTATCGTCGGCCGTGGCGTCGCCGCGCAGGAACAGGTAGCCGTGCCCGTCCAGCTCCATCCGGTCGATGGTGCCGGTGTCCTTCTCCACCACCACGAAGGGGAGCGGCTTGGCGGCGAACTCCTTGCAGATCAGTGCGCCGATCCGTCCGAACCCGCAGATGATGTAGTGGTCCTGCAGTGCATCTATCGCCTTTTCCACCTTCTTTCTCCCGATGATCCGATGAAATTGCCCCTCGAACATGATCTGGGCCAGGCTCCCCACGATGTAGCCTATCACGCTGACGCCGAAGAAGATGAGCACCATGGTGAAGACCTTGCCGCCGGCGCTTAGGTTGTGCACCTCTTTAAAACCGACCGTGCTCAGCGTGATGACCGTCATGTACAGGGAATCCAGGGTATCCCACCCCTCGATGACGATATACCCGAGGGTCCCGAAGGATACCAGCAGCACCAGAACGCATATGGAAATCTTCAGATGTCGGACCGGATCCATAAAAAACTCCCTCTGGCCGCCAAGATACAGATGCAGCAAACAAATTTCAAGTCAATTAGGTGAAATAGCGTGCAAATACCGCGAAGTTCTTGACAAACTTTGCATACTGTATACAATACATCCGCATCTCAGGGGGCGCCAATGAAGAAGAATGTGGAAAAGCATCTCACACTGCGGGAACGGATACTTGAGACCATCCGCGACGCCATCATGTCCGGTGCCCTGAAGCCCGGGGAAAAGGTCGCGGAGCCCGAACTCGCCGCCCGTTTCGGCATCAGCCGCACCCCGATCCGGGAGGCGTTCCGCCAGTTGGAGAGCGAGGGGTACCTCACCGTCATCCCACGCAAGGGAGCGCTGGTCGCCTCCTTTTCCGCCAAGGATGTGGAAGAGTTTTACGCCATCAAGAGCATACTGGAAGGGTACGCCGCCCGCAAGGCGTGCAGCCGCCTGAGCACGCGCGAGATCAGCAAGCTCGAAGCGATCAACGAGAAGCTCCGCGAGATCGCCGCCGAAGAGGACGTGCGTCACTTTTTCAAGGTGCACAACAGTTTCCATGACATGTTCATCCGCGCGGCGGGCAATGAAAAGCTGCACGAAATGATCGCAGCGCTCCTGAAAAAGTTCCAGCGGCTGCGCCTCGCTTCGCTCAGCAAGCCCGGGAGGATGCTCATCTCCGTCGAGGAGCACGAGAAGATCATCGAGGCCTTCCGGGGCCGGGATGCTGTCCTCGCCGAGATGCTGGTGCAAAAAAACGCCGAATACGGCGGGAAGGTGCTGATCGAAGAGGGGCGCACGGTTTCCGAGTCCTCGCCTTACCCCGATACGGACCTGTAGCCTCCTGGCGCTGCGCCCGGGACACCCCTTTCGCCGTGCTTGCCTGCTCACGCCCCTGTCCGTCCTGCCAATATTCCCTGGCAGGAGCGGCAGTCCTGCCGCGAAGGTCTCGTCCTGGAGGACGCTCCTACGGGTGGTCTCCGAGTCTTGCAGAGTCTCCCCCCCTCTCGCGCCGCCTTAATTCCAGCCCAGCAACCGTCAGCTGTGCCGATTCTGCGGCGAAATCCCGTTTTTCTTTGCCTCGGGGGGTTCTTTGCGCTAGATTTGCCCTGGCGGCAAAATGGTCAGGGGGGGGTGCAGCGTGCGGCAGCTGAAGATGATCCCGAAGGTGGACAGGGTTCTCGAGTGGGACGCGGTGCGGCAACTCCTTGCCACCCATTCCAGAGGGTTGCTGCTGAAAGCCCTGCGCTCGGTGCTCGGCAGGCTGCGCGCCGCGGCACTTTCCGGAACGGTCGATGACGCCTCATTCGGAGAAGAGGCCCTCAGCGCCGCGCTGGTCCGCGAGCTCGCCTCCCTGCGCGCGCCGAGCCTGAAAAGGGTGATCAACGGCTCCGGCATCGTGATCCACACCAACCTCGGCCGCTCCATCCTTCCCGAGGCTGCCCGGGTCCCGCTGAACAACAGCGCCTTCGCCTACTCCAACCTGGAGTTCGACCTGGCGGCCGGTGTGCGCGGCAGCCGCTACAGCCATGTGGAAGCGCTGATCTGCGAGCTGACCGGGTCCGAGGCCGCCATCGTGGTGAACAACAACGCCGCGGCAGTGCTGCTCGCCCTCAGCTCGCTTGCCTGCGGGCGCGAGGCGGTGGTCTCCCGAGGCGAGCTGGTGGAGATCGGCGGCTCGTTCCGCATCCCCGACGTGATGCGGCTCTCCGGGGTCACGCTCAGGGAGGTCGGCACCACCAACCGGACCCACCCCCGGGATTACAGCTCCGCCGTCTGTGCAGAAACCGCCCTCTTCCTCAAGGTGCACTGCAGCAACTTCGCCGTGGTCGGCTTCACCGCCGAGGTAAGCGCCCAGGAGTTGGTGCTGCTGGGCGCCGCGGCCGGCGTGCCGGTGCTGGCCGACATGGGAAGCGGCAACCTGGTCGATCTCTCCGCAGTTTTGCCCTGCGAGGAGCCGACCGTCCAGGAATTCGTGCGTGCCGGGGTCGACGTCATCACTTTCAGCGGCGACAAGCTGCTCGGCGGTCCCCAGGCCGGGCTCATCGCCGGCAAGAAGGCGTTCATCGAGCCTATGAAAAAGCACCCGCTGCTGCGCGCCCTGCGCATGGACAAGCTGACCCTCGCCTCCCTGGAGGCGACCCTCGGGCTCTATCGGGATGAAAGGGTGGCGCTTCGGGAAGTGCCGACTCTAAGGATGCTGAGCGCTCCCTATGCCGAAATCGCCGGCCGGGCCCGGCGCATGGTGCGCCGGCTGCGCCGTGCGGCGCCCGCTGTGGTGACCCTCTCCCTCTCGGACGGTTTTTCCCAGGCAGGGGGCGGCACCCTGCCGCTGTTGAACCTCCCCACCAGACTGATCGAGGTCGGCGTCAGCGGCCTCACCCCCAACGAGATCGAAGCCGCGCTCCGAAATGCCGAGGTGCCCGTCATCGGCAGGATATCCAAGGGTGCCTTCCTGCTTGACCCCCGCACCATATTGGACGCGGACCTGGACAATCTCGCCGCGGCACTTGCCCTGTTCACCAGTTCCGTCTCGCCCTGAATCGCCTTTTTTCACCATTCGCCTCTCACCTTGCACGGTTTTACTGGTTTTTTCGGCGTGGCGCTGTATAATCGACGCTTTATCCAGCTGCCGCGCAGCCACGCCAGACGAGGTCGCTTTTGAAAAAGATTTTCGCGCTGATCCCCGCCGCCGGGATGGGGAAAAGGATGGGTGCCGGGCAGAACAAGCAGTACCTGCTGCTGGACGGCATGCCGATCCTGGCTCACACCCTCACGGTCTTCGAAAAGGCCCCGTTCATCGCGGGGATCTACCTGATCACCCCGGAGCAGGAGATCCCTTTCTGTCTGGCCGACGTGGTTGAGCGTTACCGCTTTTCCAAGGTACGCGCGGTGGTCGCGGGGGGCGCCGAGCGCCAGCACTCGGTCCTGAACGGGCTTAGGGCCATGGAGGAGGCCGGCGCAGAAGACCTGGTGCTGATCCACGATGGGGTGCGTCCCTTCGTGCCGGCCGAGCTGCTGCAGCGGGCGGCAGGCGCTGCAGACGAGTTCGGAGGCGCGGTCGTCGCGGTCCCGGTGAAGGACACGGTGAAGGTCGCCCGCGACGGCATCATCACGGCGACCCCACCGCGCGAGGAGCTCTGGCTCGCCCAGACCCCGCAGGCGTTTCGCTACGGCCTGATCCGCTCGGCCCACGAGGCCGCAGCCGCCGAAGGGTTTCTCGGCACCGACGACGCCTCCCTCCTGGAGCGGCAGGGGTGGCCGCTGCAGATCGTGGCGGGCGATTACCGGAACATCAAGATAACTACCCCCGAGGACATGCTGCTGGCACAGGCATTTTTGAGGGGATAACGCGACACGACCTCATCTTCCCAAGACATGCCCGGGTGCCCGGGGACCAGGGGATAGGGAGGTTTTAGAAGCCCAGAAGGGAGGCTCTATGCGGATTGGACACGGTTACGACGTGCACCGGCTGGTTGCCGGCAGAAGGCTCATTTTAGGCGGCGTCGATATCCCACACACCAAGGGGCTGCTCGGCCACTCGGATGCCGACGTGCTGTTGCACGCCCTGTCGGACGCCATTCTCGGCGCCATCGGAGAGGGTGACATCGGTCGCCACTTCCCGGACACGGACCCGGCGTACAAGGGGGCCGACAGCATCAAGCTGCTGCGGCACGTCATGGCGCTCGCCGACGCCAAGGGCTTTCGCATCGGTAACGTGGACACCACCATCGTGGCCCAGCGCCCCAAACTTGCCGCTTTTATCCCGCAGATGAGGCTGAATATAGCCCGGGCCCTCTCCACCGAGGAGGAGCGGGTGAACGTCAAGGCAACCACGACCGAGGAGCTTGGCTTTGCAGGCCGCGGCGAAGGAATCGCCGCCTACGCCGTCACCCTGCTGGAGAAAAAACGCTAGCCGTTGCTGCCGAAGGCGAGGGAGCGTACAATCTAACACGAAGAGTTCCCCCTTTTGCAGAGGGGAACATTCAACCTGAACCCGAGCATGCCGCATGTCCGCTACTCAAAGCAAGGGCAGGCAATAAAAATCACCGGCAAAGGACCTCGTCCTTCGCACCCAGGATGACCCATGACCAGCACCGAGACCCAGGCACCCGAAAAGGGGACCAATTTCATCAGGAACATCGTCACCGAGGACCTCAAGAGCGGCAAGCACACGGGGATCGTCACCCGCTTCCCTCCCGAGCCAAACGGCTACCTGCACATAGGACATGCGAAATCAATCTGCCTCAACTTCGGCCTGGCGCGGGATTTCGCGGGACGCTGCCACCTCCGTTTCGACGACACCAATCCCGCCAAGGAAGAGGTCGAGTACGAGGATTCGATCAAGGAGAACGTGAGGTGGCTCGGCTTTGACTGGGGTGAGCACCTGCACCACGCCTCGGACTATTTCGAGGACTTCTACCGCTACGCTGTTCAACTCATCGAATCCGGCCTCGCCTTCGTGGACAGCCTCTCCGCCGAGGAGATGCGCAGTTTCCGCGGCACGCTGAACGAGCCCGGCAAGGAGAGCCCCTACCGCAGCCGACCGGTCGAGGAGAACCTCGACCTGTTCCGGCGCATGCGGTCCGGCGAGTTTGCCGACGGCACCCACGTGCTTAGGGTCAAGATCGACATGGCCTCTCCCAACCTGAACATGCGCGACCCGGTGATCTTCCGGATCAAGAAGGTCGAGCACCACCGGACCGGCGACACCTGGTGCATCTATCCGATGTACGACTACGCCCACTGCATCTCCGACTCCATCGAGGGGATCACCCACTCCATCTGCACCCTGGAGTTCGAGGACCACCGCCCCCTGTACGACTGGGTGCTGGATGCGCTCGGGCTCCCCTGCCACCCGCAGCAGATCGAGTTCGCCCGCCTCAACCTGAGCTACACTGTGATGAGCAAGAGGAAGCTGCTGGAATTGGTGCAGGAGAAGCTGGTGGACGGCTGGGACGACCCGCGCATGCCGACCCTGGTCGGCCTGCGCAGGCGCGGCTTCACGCCGCAGTCGATCCGGGCCTTCTGCGAAACCATCGGAGTCGGGAAGGCAGACAGCTTCATCGACATGGGGATACTTGAAGAGGCGGTGCGCGAGGACCTGAACCTGCGGGCGCCACGCGCCATGGCGGTACTCAAGCCGCTCAAGCTGGTGATCGACGGCTACCCCGAGGGGGAGAGCGAGGAGTTCGACGCCGCGAACCACCCGAATGATCCCGCCCTGGGGACCCGCAAGGTTCCCTTCTCCCGGACCGTCTACATCGAGCGAGACGATTTTCAGGAGGAACCGTCCAAGGGGTTCTTCCGCCTTGCCCCCGGGCGCGAGGTGCGGCTGCGCTACGCCTACATCGTGCGCTGCGAGTCGGTGGTCAAGGATGCCAGCGACGAGATCGTCGAGGTGCACGCGAGCTACGACCCGCAATCCCGCGGCGGGACCGCGCCGGACGGCAGAAAGATCAAGGGGACCATTCATTGGGTCTCCGCGGCACACGCGGTGGAGGCCGAGGTGCGGCTCTACGACCGGCTCTTCACCACGCCAAACCCCGGCGGGAAGAACGAACTCGATTACCGCGAGGCCCTCAACCCGAAATCGGTCGAGAACCTGACTGGCTGCAAGCTGGAGCCCTCACTCGCCCAGGCGGGCGCTGAGGATCGCTACCAGTTCGAGCGGCTCGGCTATTTCTGCCTCGACTCAAAGGACTCGAGCGCCGAGCGTTTGGTTTTCAACAGGACCGCGACGCTGCGCGACTCCTGGAGCGAGCAGAAGCGCTAAAACCACCAAGCAATGCCGAACCACAGAGGTACCCTGAGCGGAATTCAAAATCAGTTTTTCTTTTATTACTGAACCCAAAATCAGTTGCCTGGTTTTTGATTCCCTCTGTGCCCTCCCGTAACCTCTGTGGTTAGGCCTTTTGCCTTAACCAGAATTTGCACTGCCACGATCAATAAAGGATTTCCCCATGGCCCTGCGCGTCTATAATACACTTTCCGGCAGCAAAGAAGAATTTGTACCGCTCACCACCGGCAAGGTCGGCATGTACGTCTGCGGCGTGACGGTCTATGACCACTGCCACATCGGTCACGCCCGCGCGGGGGTGGTTTTCGACATGATTTACCGGTACCTGGGTGCCAGTGGCTACGAAGTCAACTACGTGCGTAACTACACGGATATCGACGACAAGATCATCAACCGGGCCAACCGCGAGGGGGTCCCCTTCCGGGAGGTCTCGGAGCGCTTTATCGCCGAATTCGACTCGGACATGGCGCGGCTCTCCCTCAGGCTGCCGACCTTCCAGCCCAAGGCGACCGACAACGTCCCGGAGATCATCGCCCTGGTACAGCAGCTGATCGACAAAGGCTTCGCCTACCAGTCCGGCTCCGACGTGAACTTCTGCGTGGAGAAGTTCGGCCCCTACCTGAAGCTTTCCAAAAGAAACCTGGAGGACATGCAGGCCGGAGCCCGCATCGAGGTGGACGAGCGCAAGCAGCACCCGATGGACTTCGCACTCTGGAAGGGAGCCAAACCCGGCGAGCCGTTCTGGGAGTCCCCCTGGGGGCACGGCAGACCCGGCTGGCACATCGAGTGCTCCGCCATGAGCATGAAGTTCCTCGGTGAAACCCTCGACATCCACGGCGGCGGCAAGGACCTGATCTTCCCGCACCACGAAAACGAGATCGCCCAATCCGAGGCGGCAACCGGCAAGCCGTTCGTGAAATACTGGCTCCATAACGGCTTCGTGAACATCAACGCGGAGAAGATGTCCAAGTCGCTCGGGAACTTCTTCACCATCAAGGAGGTGCTGGAGGCCTACGATGCCGAAGTGCTCCGTTTCTTCCTGCTCTCCGCCCATTACCGCTCGCCGATCGACTTTTCGGACCAGAACTTGAAGGATTCGGAACTTGGCCTGGAGCGGATCTACAAAGCCCTGGCCGGGATTGACGAGCGGCTGCAGGATCCCGGCGAGCCGGCCCCTTCCGGAGAGAGTGCCGAGCTGGCCGAGAAGTGCGCCGCCCTCTCCGGGCGCTTCAGCGAAGCGATGGACGACGATTTCAATACGGCACTCGCCTTGGGCCATGTCTTCGATCTGGTCCGGGCCATCAACAAGGGGCTCCCCTGCGCTCCGAGCGAACTTTTGCGCCGGGTGAAGCGGGAAGTGGCGACCATCTCCCGGGTCCTCGGGGTCTTGGACTCCCAGCCCGCCGCCTTCCTGGAGAGGATCAAGGCGCGCAAGACCCAGGGCATGGAGCTGCCGGTCGAGGAGATCGAACGGCTGATCGCCGAACGCGCCGAGGCAAGGAAAGCGAAGAACTTCAAGAGGGGCGACGAGATCAGGGACCTGCTTTTGGAGAAGGAGATCGTCCTTCTGGACAGCGCCCAAGGGACCACCTGGAAGGTGAAATAGCCGTTGAGGCAGCAGGCGTGAGGCAAAAAAAAAGGCCGCTTGACGCGGCCGTTTTTTTGCTGGATGGCGGTGAGCGCGGCCTGTTAGGCCGCGTTGTTCAATTCAGCCCCGTATGCCCTGGACTTCACCAGCTCCATCGCTTCCCTCATGATATCGGAGACGCTCTTTTTCGTAGTGTCCATCAACATCTCCAGCGTCTCGCGCTCTGCGTCGCTGATCCTCATCGAAATTACGTTGTACCGCGGATTTTCCCTCATTCTTCCCATCTGATCACCCCTTAGGTTATTTTTCGTGTGTGACACAACTGGGCTACTTATTGCTATATGCGTGCCAACCGACAGCGGCAACGACATCAAAGGCCAAGTACCCGTAATCACACATTTTTAAAAACAACCATTAAGGTCTTGTTATGATATGCTGTATACAAAATGGGCCACTTTTGGCACAAATTCGGCAATTATACCCATTTGTGTCATTTTGTCCCTTCAGATGCAGGAAAAAGTGCACCTCAAGCGGTGACCTCGTCCTCCCGCGCCCTGATTGTGCGCCCTTTCAGGCCATGTTTGTCCAAAAGGCGATAAAAGGTGCGCCTCGGGATGTTGGCAAGCTGTGCCGCTTTTGACACATTGCCTCCGGCGTCCGCCAGATAGCGCTGGATCAGCTTCTTTTCCACCCTGAGGACGTGCGGCTCCCGCTCCTTCTTGAAGGAGCGCAGGTCAATGACGTCCTCCCCTTCCTCGGCGTAGCTCTCGGCGAAGGCGAGCGGCAGGTTGCCGAGCTTGATGATCTCGTCGTGGGTGAGCACTGCGGCCCGTTCGATGACGTTCTGCATTTCCCTGATGTTGCCGGGCCAGGGGTACTTGACCATTGCGTTGACGGCGCGTTCCTCGATGCCGATGATGTGCTTGTTCAGCTTGTTGCGGGCCTTCTCCAAAAAGTAGTGGGCCAGCTGCGGGATCGACTCGGCCCGGGTCCTGAGAGGCGGCATGGTGATGGAGAAGACGTTGAGCCGGTAGTAGAGGTCCTCGCGGAACCAGCCGTCCCTGACCCCGTCCTCCAGCGACTTGTTGGTCGCCGCGATCAGTCGCACGTCGACCCGCTTGGAGAGCGTGCCGCCGACCGGGCGCACCTCGCCCAGATCCAACACCCTGAGCAGTTCACCCTGGAGCTTGGGAGTTATGTCCCCGATCTCGTCCAGAAAGATGGTGCCCCCGTCCGCCGCCTCGAAGAGTCCCTTCTTCTCCGCGATGGCGCCGGTGAAGGACCCCTTCTTGTGGCCGAACAGCTCGCTTTCCAGGAGCGAATCGGTAATGGTGGTGCAGTTCACCGTCACCAGCGGCTTGTCGTTTCTCTTGGAGTAGCGGTGGATGGCGCGGGCGGCCAGTTCCTTCCCGGTTCCGGACTCCCCGCGCACCAGGACGGTGGTAGGTGTTGGTCCCACCTGCTTGATCTGCTCCAGCGCCTCCAGGGTGTTGCTGTCCTTACCCACGATGAACTCGTCGCCGTACTCGCGTTCCAGCTCCCTTTTGGCCAGCTCGTATTTCTGGATCAGCCTGCCGCGCTCCTCTTCCAACTGCTGCAGGTTATGGGGGAGGCACATCTCCAGGTCGGCGAGCCCCTGGTACACGGCCACCGCGTATTCGCGGCAGGTTTTGTAACCGCAGGTCCGGCAGTTGAGTTCGTCCTTCTGGGTGAACTTGTTGGTCGCCTGCAGGATCTTCTTCACCTCCCCCCCCTTGGGGATCGGAAGCTTGGCGTACTTGTCCGAGAAGGAGCGGGAGAGCGGGACCATCCCGGCCTCCAGGTAAACCGCAGAATTCCGGTAGGGCGCCTTCTTTTTGAAGTGGGAGATCACCAGATTGCGCCGGGAGAATTCGGTCAGGTCGTCGTTTCTGCCCGGGCCGCCGATGCAGCCGTCATAGCAAAAACGGAGGTCGACCAGCTTCGGGCTGATGCGCCCGGCAGCCAGGTCCTTGACGATTCCCATCACGTTCACCTCCCCCTCGGCGGTAACGACCTCGGTATCCAGGGGATCGGTCTCGATGCCGAAAGCCTTGAAGGATCCCCGCGAAAGGGCGAAGATCCTCCCCAGGTGAGGCTCCCTGCCGTCAAACGACGCGTCGTCCAGCGCCGCCATGTCGATGCAGCGGTCATTGAACATCGACTCCAGCTCGCGGTAGGTAAGCACCACATCCACGGCTCCGCGGGTTTCCTCGGCCTGCACCTCGAACTTGCCGGCGATGCAGGAACTTATGTAGATCACCTTTACCCCGTCGCCCAGTGCCTGCTTCAGGAAGCGCCCCATGGCCACCATGTGGGTGACCACCCCGACCAGGTTTTGGATGAGTTGCGGGTAATGGCGCTCGATCAGGTCGACCACGGCCGGGCAATGGGAGGAGATGAGCGGCAGGGAGCTGGAGCGGATCGCCTGCACATACTCCCCGGCGATCAGTTCCACCCCGCTGGCACCCTCGTGCACCTCGGCAAAGCCGAGCTTGTGCAGCCCCGCGACCAGTTGTCCGGGAGAGGCGTAGTGGAAAAAGGCAGGAAAGGAGCAGCCGAGCACCGCCACCACCGGCGTTCCCGAGGAGAGCAGCGCCTCGGTGACCCCGACGTTGTCCACGATGACCTTGGCGTGCTGCGGACAGGTGCTCAGGCAGTTGCCGCAGCCGATGCAGCGCTCGAAGATGATCTCGGTATAGCTCTTTTCCACCTTGATCGCTTTGACCGGGCAGCTGCGGACACAGGAATAACATTTACGGCACTGATCGGTAAGGGTAACAATGGGGTACATGGGGGCCTCGTGGGGCAACATGTTTGATATCAAGTGGGATTGGGGGATGGAAGTATAAACGAAAAGGGGCGAGTGTGCAAGGTTTGGCACAAGACCCGGACGCGATTAGCGTCGATCCGCCTTAGAGGGAAACCCCGCCAAAACCGGGCACGTCTGCGGGATGCGAGATTCACGGCAGGAATGCCGCCCCTATCGCGAGTTAGAAGGGGGGGTTCCGCTCGGACCAAAGCCGACTGCCACCCTGAATTGGGTCTTCACCCAAAAAAAACCCTAGCGACTAGGAGGGCAAGTCAGCTAGGGGAAGGAGGATCCTACGATCCTCCGCAACTCTTATCTGATGCTATTATAGCGCTGCGCCAGGTTGCCCGCAAGTGGATATGGATTAAGCCATAGGGGTACCTTTTGCAAGGCAAACCGAACCGGCCTGCCGCCTGGCGCCGAACCTGGCAGCTAATGGCCGGCCCGGCCCGCATCGTCACCAGTTTTCCGCGATTGCACCTTCGACACCTGCTGTGCTATAAATCAGGTTTATCGGGTCGGAAATCACACCGCCCGCCGGAGAGGTTTGCTGTGCGCTGCAGCGGTCAATTCGCCCTCTCAAAGCGATGGATCGACCTGATGGTGCCGAATCAACATGCCTATTATAGCAGGGCAGGAGAGCCGGAAATGGAACTGAACCTGGAAGAACAGACACTGGTGGCGACCTTGCGCAGCCTCGACGAGCCGGGGAAAAAGGCGCGGCTCCATCATGCGTAACAGAGCCGATCTTCACCGTATAACGATTATAACGATGCAATTCCCCCGCACGGCATTCAGGTTCCTGATTGCGCTCCTGCTGATTCTCGCCCCGCTTTCCCTGCTCGCGGCCGACATCCCGAAGCTTGCGGCCCCCCCCCTTGGAGAGCGCTGGTTCAGCATCAACCTAAACGGAGAGCGGGTAGGCTTTGCCCACCTCAACATCAGCGAGGCGGGTGACGGATACCGGATCGACGCGGACGGAAGCGTCAAGCTGCGGGTCATGGGCTTTTCCCGGGAAGCCACCACCAGGGAATCCTACCTGGTTGGCCGCGACCTCGCCATCAGGTCCTTTGCGGAGGAGAGCCGCATCGACGGGAGTCCTCTGGTTCTCAAGGGTGAAGTGACCCCGAAGGGGATCCGGGTGGCCGTCGAATCGGGGAGTGGCAAAAAGGAGCGGACCCTTAAATTTAAGGGATCGGTCTACCCTCCGCAGATCCTGAACTGCTACCCTCTCATGAAGGGAGCCGTGGCCGGGAAAAGTTACCGGTTATCCATGCTGGATCTGGAATCCGTCAAGGTAACCAAGGTAAAGATCGAGGTGATCGGAGAGGAAACGCTCCCCCCGGAGACCAACACGGTACACCTGAAAAACGACCTTTACCCGGTGGTGGACAACGACGTCTGGGTGGACCTCAAGGGGAACACCGTCAAGGAATCGGTCCGGGACGATCTCGTCGTCACCCTGGCCGAGAGTGAGGCGAGCGCCCGGGCCTTCCTGGCGGACATGGCGCTTTCCAAGAGCGACCTGGTGCTTGACTTCAGCCTGGTCAAGGTTACCCCGCCGCTGGAGCACCCCGAACAGCTGAAAAAACTCTCCATCGAATTCACCGGGATAGCCCGTGATTTCCCCTTGCTGCAGGGGAAAGGGCAGCAGGCGACCCGGCTTGCCGACGGCAAGGCCCGCTTCACCATGCCCAACCCCGGCTTCCTGGCGCAGCCCGGGGAGCAGAGCGCCCCCGCCGACCTGGAGCCGTCCCCGAGGATCCCGAGCGACAGCCCGGACATCCTGGCCAAAAAGGACGAAATCGTCGGAAGTGAAAGGGAGCCGTCACTGGTGGCAAGACTCCTGATGGAGTGGGTGGCAAAGGAGATCAAGGGGACGGTTACCGACAACCAGTCGCCGGTGGAGACCCTGAAAAGCCGCATCGGCAACTGCCAGACCCACGCGAGGCTCTACGCCGCCCTCGCCCGCGGGGCCGGTATCCCCACGCGATTCGTCTCGGGCCTCGTTTACGCGCCGGGCCAGGGGTTTCTCTTCCACAGTTGGGCGGAGAGTTATCTGAACGGCATCTGGGTCCCCGTCGATCCGACTTTCGGCGAACTGCCGGCCAACGTCACCCACATAAAGTTTGAGGAGGGGGATTCCCCTGACGACATGGGTCTTCTGGCCGGGGTGATCGGCAGGATTCAGGCAAAGGTCGTCGAGCAGGGGTACTGATCCGCCGCTTCAGTCGAGACGGAGCAGCGGATAGCGCTCGAGTTCCTCGCGGGTCCAAAAAGAGAGGCCGGCGCGGGTGCCGACCGTCTCCAGGGCCAGGATGGCATCCGGGTCGTCGAAGGTGATCTCCCCTTCGGTGCCGGCCATTTCCAGGGCCTCCAGCAGGTAGGTGTCGAGGAAGCGCTCTTCATCCATGCTGGAGAGCCTTCCTTTGAACCCCCTGCGGTGCATGCGCAGGTGAAAGCTCTTGCCTCCCAGGGACGGCAGCCAGTCCCAGACCGCCTGCCTCGCCTTTCCCTCGAACTCCCCCGCCGTCTGAAAGGTGAAGGACTGGAAAACCGGCATTACCCTTGCCAGCGGTGCAACGCTGTCGGGGTCCCGGTTGGCGTCTTCCGGCAAGGCATCCAGCAGGTGCCGGGGATCTAACGCCTGCATCAGGAGGATGTTAAAATAGTCGGTCCTGTCGACCTTGCCGTAACGCTCCAGAATTTTGCGGGCCTGATTATAGCAGTCGTCCTGCACCGTAATGACTACATTCCAGTCGTGCATGGGACTTTCCTCCAATCAAGCGAATAGCGCGTCAACCCGGGCGGCGCAGATAAAGTCATTTTCCGAAAGCCCGCCCACGGCGTGGGTCATGTAACTGACACGGCAGGCGTTGTACGACACCTCCAGGTCCGGGTGGTGCCCCTGGCTGTGGGCTATCCAGGCCACCGCGTTGACGAACGCCATGGTCTGGTAGTAGTTCTTGAACTCGAACCGCTTTCCAATCGCGCCGCGCCCGGATTCCCACCCCCTCAATTCGGCCAGGTAGCGCTCGGCATCGGCATCGGAGAGCGGCGAGCCGCCTTTTTCACACGGCTTGCAATGCCTGGCTTCCAGGTTGACGACCCTCTCCTCCTTGGTATCCATCGAACACCTCTAGTATTCCCCGCACGGATTAACTATTTCAAACTTGGTGGCAAAGTCTAGCATGCCAAACTGATTTGTCAAAAAAAGCTGGCGAGATTTGTGCCCCCCCCCGGGCCCTTTGGCCGAGACCCTGCCGATTGGTTCGGCCTCGCGGCCAGGAAGCACCTCGGTCGCAAAAATGGCCAAACTCGCGCTGCGAATCCGGCCATTGCCTGCTGTGTCGAAAACTCCCCCTTCCAGGAAGGCGGGGTGGGAATGGGGGGCGCGATGCTATCTTCCCAGCGCCTCCACGATTTCACGCCTCGCCTCGCCAATGGTGAGCGGAATCCGGCCGAAGGGAATCCCTTCCTCATGCTTCAGCTTGTAGATCAGCTCTGCTATGTGGGGCAGGCGAAGTTTCACCTGCTGCAACTCCTCGGGCGCAGTGAACACCTCTTCCGGGGTGCCGCCCCGTACCAGGCGACCCCGGCTCAGGATATGGAGCCGGTGCAGAAAGATCGGCACCAGGTCGACGCTGTGGGTAGCCATGACGATGGTTACCCCCTGCTCACGGTTAAGCCGGGTCAGGAGCTCCATCATGCGGTATTCGCCCATCGGGTCGAGCCCCGCGGTCGGCTCGTCCAAAAGCAGTATCTCGTGCCCCATGGCAAGAAGCCCCGCGATGCAGACCCGTTTCTTCTGGCCAAAGCTCAGGTTGTGGATCCCCTTGCCGCCGAATTCGGCCATGTCGACGCTGGCCAGGGCAGCCTCCACCCGCTGGCGCACCTCCGGCTCGGCGCACCCCATGTTGCGCGGACCAAAAGCGGTGTCCTCGAAAACGGTGCTGGCGAAGAGCTGGTCATCCGGGTTCTGGAACACGAGACCCACCTTGCGGTAGATGTCCCGCGGGTGCAGGCGCAACACGTTGTCGCCGTCCAAAAGCACCTCTCCCTGGTACCCTTTGATGAGCCCGTCCATGATCTTTAGCAGGGTGGTTTTCCCCGAACCGTTGGAGCCGAGGATGCCGGTGAATTCACCCTGTGCCAGGTCCAGATTGATGTCGGAGAGCGCGACGGTGCCGTCGGGGTATTTGAAGGTTTCCAGATGCACGGAGATTCTGATGGGATTCACGAAAAGTCCTTTAAACCGGGAGGCCGCGCTGCTTCAGATGGCCCTGAGTATCCCCATCCCTGCGACAAAGAGGAGCGAAAAAACTATTTCGCTCCTTACGAACGGCTTGTGCCGCAGCATCGGCATGTCGCCGTCATACCCGCGCTGAACCATGGCAGTGGTGATGCTCTGGCTGTTGTCGAAGGCCTTGATGACGAGCACGCCGGCCAGGGTGCCGAAGGAGCGCAGCCCGCGCCGGTAGCCGACATAGCCCAGCCTGTTTCTTTGCGAGTGGTACACCACCTGTGCGTCCTCCAGGAGCAGGAACAGGTAGCGCCAGGCGAAGAGGGCCACGTCGACCAGCACCTGCGGCACCTTGAGCCAGGAGAGCGCTGCCATCAACTCGGTGAACGGCGTCGAAAAACCGACCACGGCGAGAATGGTGACCCCGCCGGCTATGCGACTGGCGATATGCACCCCCTCCATGAGCCCGTCCTGGTGCCCCACCAGCTCTAACCCAGCGATATGTAGGGAAAAGGTCGCCACCTGCCCCGCAAAGAAAAGCTTCAAAATGAGAACCGTCGCCGCAATGAAACCCGGCTCTGAAAAGCGCAGGGCTAGGGTCTTGGCCGATACCCCGAGACTCAGACAAAGAGCCAGGGAGAGCAGGGAAACCAGCAGGGGGAAGGCGATACCCTGACAGCTGATCACCATTCCCAAGAGCGCCAGCGCGCTCAAAAGTTTCACCCTCGGGTCGACGTGGCTCACCCAGTGGGAAGGGTCGAAGCTCTGATGGCTGACATGATGCATGGCAGAGTTCCCTAGGTTATAGGCGAAGGACCAAGCCGACAATGAGCTAACGCTCGCAGGAGCGGCATTCCTGCCGCGATTTTCGCGTCCTGGCGGACGCTCCTACGGAAAAAAACAACTACGCCTTCTATTTGAAAAGTTCCCGCCAGTAGTATCCTGCGGCAAAGCCGCCAGAGGCGCCTGCCACTAAGAAGGCAAAGAGCAGAAGATCGCCGGATTCCGGGTCGATGAGCGGCGCCACCGTCTGCCAGCCGTGCTCCTTGGCGATTTTTTCCACCACCGCTTCGTCAACCCCGGTCCAGGACTTGGGCGCCAGGGAAAAGAAGAACACCCTGTCGGAAGGATGATAACATGAAGCAGCAGTACCTTCCACTTGTGCTTAATAGCAGCTCCCGCTCCGTGATCACCTTCATCCTGACCAGCAGGTCGGGCCGTTTCCTGTACAGAAGTGTCACCATGCCTGCGGTCATCACCCCCTCGAGAATTCCAAGCGGAAGCTGGGTCGGTGTGAAGACTACTAGTACCTTGACAAAGAGCGGCAGGAGCGGCCTAGCATCCCCGGATGCCCGAGGCGAGGATGAACGAGGTGGCGGCATAGGTTCCCCAGTCGGCCAGGACTCCCGCAATGAAGCCGGAGAGCGCCAGGCTCCCTCCCACCCCCCGCACCAGGTGCCAGAGCAGCGCCCAGGAAAACGGCAGTAGCCCCTCGGAGATGTGCATGGCGAAGGCCGGCCTCGCGACCAAGAGGCAGAGAATGGCGAAGCTGAGTATCCTGCCCATGTGGGGCTCCTGGTTTCTTGCTGACAGTTCAACGTCTGCAGCAACGCCCCTTTCCCGCAAGAAAGGAGGGAGGTCTTAGGTGGTTCCCGTCAGATCTTGTCGCCGCGCAGGTCGCAGGCGAAGATCTTGCTGGCGCCCCGGGAGGCGCAGAAGTCGCCGCACATGGTGCAGGTCTTCTCGTCCTCGGGGGTGCGGCTCCCTCTGATGGCGGCGGCGTCCTCCGGGTAGAGGGCGAGCTCGAACTGGCGCTCCCAGTTGAGATCCCGGCGGGCCTTGCTCATCTCCTTGTCGCGCTGGCGCCCCTTTTCAGGGTACTTGTTCATGTCCCCGATGTAGGCGGCGATCTTCGCGGCCTTTACGCCGAGCCGCACGTCGTCCTCATTGGGAAGCGCCAGGTGCTCGGCGGGGGTTATGTAGCAGATCAGGTCGGCACCGAAGCGCGAGGACTGCGCTGCGCCGATTGCCGCGGTGATGTGGTCGAAGCCGGGGGCGACGTCGGTCGCGATCGGCCCGAGCATGTAGTACGGGGCTCCGCCGCTCATGCGCTTTTGCAGCTTGATGTTCCCCTCGATCTCGTCCAGCGGCACGTGCCCGGGACCCTCCACCAGCATCTGGCACCCCATCTCCCGGCCGATCTCGGCGAGTTCGCAGTTGATCAGGAGTTCCTGGATCTGGGCCCGGTCGCTGGAGTCGTGGATGGCGCCGGCGCGCAGGCCGTTACCCAGGGAGAGCACCGTGTCGTAGCGCTTCAGGATCTCGACCACCCGGTCGAACTTTTCATAGAGCGGGTTTTCGCGGCCGTTGGCGATCATCCAGGCGGCCATGCTCACTCCCCCCTTGGAAACCAGGCCGCCGTAGCGGTACCCCTGCTTCCTCAGGCGCTCCAGGGTGTAGAGGTTGATGCCGCAGTGCACCGCCATGAAGGACATGCCGTCGGCGCACTGCCTCTCGATGATGTCGAAAAGCATCTCGTCGTCCAGCTTGTTCGGGTCGCCGTATTTGCGCGCCGCCTCGCAAAACGCCTGGTAGAGCGGCACGTTTCCCACCGGCAGCTCGACCGCCGCGATCACCTCGCGCCGCACCCGGTCCAGGTCCCCGCCGACGGAGAGTTCCATGAGGGTATCCGCACCGGATTCCATGGCGGCAAATCCCTTGCGCACCTCGCCCGCATAGTCGATGATGTCGGACGAGGTCCCGATGGAGGCGTTCACCTTGGTCCTCATCCCCTCGCCGATACCGGCGACGCGCGGGTTCCTGATCCGGTTCCAGGGAATGACGATGCGCCCCTGCGCCACCTTCTCGCGGACGTACTCCGCAGCCACCCCCTCGTCCGCCGCAACCGTAGCCATCTGCGGGGTAATTACCCCATCGCGTGCCAGTTCAATCTGTGTTTTCAAAAGCTGCTCCTTGTTCGGTATTCTCCGCATTGTTTCACGAAACTGTCGGGAAGCTCCGGCGAGCCCCCGAAATGAAGATGTATGTAGGAGGCGAGGCAATTCCGGTAACGGTATCCCTCAAGCCCCAGAGTGGTTCCCTTCCTGCTGACCCGGTAGAGCCGCTCCACCTGTTCCGGCATCTCCCCCATCTCCGAGTAGTGGAACTCGTGCCCCCGGGCGAGCGTGCCAGCGCCACCGATAACGCTCTCCCCGAGCAGTTCCACCTCGCGGTAGCCCAGTGCCTTGCGTCTGGGGAGCATGCGGGTTTGCAGCGGGAAGATCCCGACCAGGGGGTGCGTCACCCCGGGCCCGGCCACCCCTTGGGTCAGATAGATGAAGCCGCCGCACTCAGCGTAGACCGGCATGCCGGCCTCGACGGCGCCGCGTATGGCGTCCATGAGAGATGCGTTTCGGGCGAGCGTTGCCGCGAAGAGTTCGGGATACCCCCCGGGGAGATAGATCCCCGAGGTCTCTTCTGGAAGCGCGCCATCGGCAAGCGGCGAGAAGCAGCAGAGTTCAGCTCCCCGCTCGCGCAGAAGCCGGAGGTTGTCCTCGTAGACAAAGCAAAAGGCGGCGTCGCGCGCCACCGCGATCCTGACCCGGCCTGCGTCCGAAAGGGGACGGTGTTCCAACCCAGCGTCGACCGGGAGATCGTCGGCGCTGCCGGCAAGGCTCAGGATTGCGTCGAGATCCAGATGCCGGTCCATGACCTGGCCCAGATGCCGGAGGAACTCTTCCGAGAGCGGATGCTCCTCCGCCGTCATGAGGCCCAGGTGGCGTGACGGGATGGCGAGCTCCAAGTCCTTCGGCAGGCAGCCGATCAGCACGATTTCCGGGGAACTGGCGGCCAGCGCGTCGCGCAAGATAGCTTCGTGGTTGGCGCTCGCCACGTTGTTGAAGATAACCCCGACGACCCTTACCCCCGGATCGAAGCGGGCAAAGCCTTGCACCAACGCGGCCGCGCTGCGCGCCTGGCTGCGCGCGTCCACCACCAGGAGCACCGGGGCGCCAAGCGCCTTCGCGATCTCGGCACTGCTCCCCGCCTCGGATACCCCGTCGATCCCGTCGAAGAGCCCCATGACCCCTTCGATCACCGCGATGTCGGCCCCCGCCACGTAGTGGGCGAAGCTGGCGCGCACGAAGTCAAGCCCGCACATCCAGCCGTCCAGGTTCACCGAAGGGGTGCCGGTAACCAGCCGGTGGTAGCCGGGATCGATGAAATCCGGGCCGACCTTGAAGGGGGCCACCCGCAGGCCGCGCCTTTTCAGGGCATCCATGATGCCGAGGGTCAGGGTGGTCTTTCCGGAGCCGCTGCGCGGTGCCGCGATGACGATGCTCTTCATGAGATGTTTCCGCCAGAGCTGCTTTCCTCCCCCTCCCTTGCCGGGAGGGGGGAGATTTTTTCTGATATTACCCGTTGATGAGGTTAACCACGCGGTTACCGTCGACATAATAATCAACGACGTTCATGGCACAGTACTTCTGCTCGATGCTGAACATGGAGGCGAGGGGAGCGCCGATGGCGTCCAGCAGGATCACCCGGTTCACCCCGCCGTGAGCCACCACCAGGACTTCCTCGCCCCGGTGCCGCTCCACGATCTCGGCTAATGCCGGAAGCACACGGCCGGCTAGATCGGTGAGGCTCTCGCCCCCCTTGGACCGGGCGTGCACCAGATCGTCGAGACGCCGCTGCCATTCCTCGGGGAGCGTCGACTGGACCTCGGCCTGGGTAAGTCCCTCCCATGCCCCGCAGTTCAGTTCTCGCAACTGTCGCAAACTGACCGGCTCTACACCAAGGTGGGCGCCCAGAATCTCGCCGCCACGTATGGTGCGGGACAGGTCGCTCGTGTAGCAGGCGGAGATCCGACCCGGTTCGAGGCGCGGCTTGAGCCCGTGGTACTGCTCCACCCCGCGCGGCGTCAAGGCCACATCGGAGTGACCGTTGAAGCAGAGCGGCCTTTCCACCTCGCCGTGCCGGATCAGATGGATACGGGTCCTCTTGGTCATATCCTCACCTCAAAAGCCCTGCCAGCCGCGGCGGCAAAGCGCCAGGAGCAGCACAAGGCAAAAGATCTCGTTCAGTTCGCTGGCGCAACCGATCACGTCTCCGGTGATGCCGCCCAGCCGTTTATGGGACCAGGATTTGATCCCCCAGGTCAAAAGGTAGAGCATGACGGCGCAGTAGATTCCGTTCATGCCGAGCAGCAGGTAGGCGGCGGCCAGGGTGATGGCGTAGGCGAGCACGAACTGCGTGAGTCCCGCGCCGCCGATGAAGGCAAAGCCGAGCCCGTCACTGCGCGCCCGGGTGGCGCCGACCGTCATCTGAACCTGGGCAAAGCGCGCGGCGAGCGGAAAGAACAGCAGCACCTCCCGCTTGTACTGCAGCGGAACCGCCAGGAGCGCCTGGTACTTGAGAGAAAGCCCGAGCACGAGGGAGACCGCCCCGACCGCCCCCACCCGGGAATCCTTCATCACCTCGAGAAAGCGCTCCCGCGAGCCGCGCGCAGCCAGCCCGTCGCAGACGTCGGAAAGACCGTCCAGGTGGAGCCCCCCCGTCACCGCGGAGAGCAGGGCAACCAGGATCAGGTCCCCCACGCTCCTCGTCACAAGCGGCGTCAGCAGGAAATCCGCGCCGGCCAAAAGCGCCCCGATGGCGAGCCCCACCAGGGGGAACCAGGTCATGGAGCGACCCAGGTCCTCCTCCTCACAGCGGACCGTAAACGGCAGCGGGACGATGGTGAGGAACTGGAACGCGACCAGAAAAAGTCTCATGTGAGGGTCACCCCGCAGCTCACCGACCTACCCCTCAGCCACCCCGGCCTCGGCGAAGGTCGCCATTTCGTTGAGCACCTTGACCGCCGCCTCGATGAGCCCCATTGCAAGTGCCGCGCCGGTCCCCTCCCCCAGGCGCAGCTGGAGGTCGAGAATGGGAGCCGCGCCGATGCGATCCAGCATCATCTTGTGGCCGATCTCGACGGAGGCGTGCGCCGCGAAGAGGTAGTCCTTGACATGAGGATGCATCTCGCAGGCGATCAGCGCACCCGCAGTGGAGATGAAGCCGTCCACGACCACCGGAATCCGGTTCGCCGCGGCACCCAGCACCAATCCGGCGATCCCCGCGATCTCCAGCCCGCCCACCTTGGCCAGCACGTCGAGCGGATCCTCCGGGTTCGGGCGGTTCAGGGCAAGCCCCGCCTCGATGACCGTTATCTTGTGCTCCAGGGCGGAATCGTTGATCCCGGTGCCGCGGTGGGTCACCGCGCACACGCTGCACCCCGAGAGCGCCGCGATGATCGCGGAGGAGGGCGAGGTATTGCCGATTCCCATCTCGCCGGTGCCGAGCAGGGAGATCCCCTCGCTCTTCGCCTGGTCGGCGAGGGCGATGCCGACCTCGATCGCCGCGACCGCTTCTTCCCGGGTCATGGCGCTTCCTTTGGCGAAGTTGCGGGTCCCCTTGGTGATCTTTTTAATGATGAGACCCGGGGCCGGTTCGAAGTCGTAATCCACCCCGATGTCGACCACCCGCACCTCGGCGCCGACGTGGCGCGCCAGCACGTTGACTCCGGCGCCCCCCCGCAGGAAGTTGAGCACCATCTGCGGGGTGACCTCCTTGGGGAAGAGGGAGACCCCCTCCTCGACGATGCCGTGGTCCCCGGCGAAGGTGAAGATCACCTTGGAATCGATCTGAGGGCTCAGGTTCTCGTTGATGGCGGCGACCCTGCGTGCCATCTCCTCCAAGAGGCCGAGCGAGCCGAGCGGCTTGGTCTTGTTGTCCAGTTTCGCCTGTGCCTTGGCGAGGAATGCTTCGTCTACCGGCTGGATTTTGGCTAGGGTCTGGTCTAGCAGCTGCATGGCAGGTCTCCTGTTTTTGGTGCCTTTAAGGTTTAAGCTTCAGCGGCAGCCCGGAGATGGTGACGTACACCTCGTCCGCCCTGGCCGCGATGAGCTGGTTCGCCTCTCCCGCCAGGTCCCGGAAGCTCCTGGCCAGAGGGTGCTCCGGCACGATCCCCATGCCGACCTCGTTGCTGACGATGACCAGCGGCGTCATCAGGCTCCCGAAGCTCTCCGTGAAGCTTGCCACGCGCTTGAGCGCCTCGGCCGCCCCCCCCCCAGGGTGGAACAGCAGATTCGAGAGCCAAAGGGTGATGCAGTCGACAAGCAGCACCGTGTAGAGTCCGTCGACCCGGGCAATGGCCCGGCTGAGTTCCAGCGGCTCCTCCACGGTCTCCCATTCGGCTCCGCGCCTGCCGCGGTGGCGCGCGATCCGCTCGGCCATCTCGGCATCGCCGGCCTGCCCGGTAGCAAGGTAGCCGCGCATCGGGGCATGGCGCTCGGCCAGCGTTTCCGCGAAGCAGCTCTTGCCGCTGCGCGTCCCTCCCGTCACCAGGATTACCTTGGACATAAAAAAACCCCCCTTCCAGTGGGAAGGCGGGTCAAAAATCGGGAATTTACGATTCTGGCGTTAGCCCCTCTACCACGGAGGTTCCAATAAGCGTTCATCCTGGCAGGTTTCCTGACTCACGGGTCTACTTACTCACCGCGCCTTCCCGATACTCTCAGTGGCGTTGTTGCGGCTTTCATAACCGTTCACAGTTGCGGGACAGCGAGGGATTTCCACCCTCTTCCCTTTTAACCCCAGTCGGGGCACCCGGACGATAACTATCTATAGTTAAGCACGTTTCTAACAGAGGGAACCGCGATTGTCAATCTATAACCTGTCCAAGGTCCGCTCTGCCCGAAGGGCCTGGCGGGAGCGGCATTCCCGCTGTGAACTTCGCGTCCTGAAGGACGCTCCTACTGTGTATTGTATTCCAGAATTTGATCCACCGGATTTTCCCCTGTGGGACAGTGACGGCAATCAGGTGGCCTGGGGAGTTGGCTCGAACTCGGCACTCGTTTCACTGCTCGCTGGCATCTCGGCGGCCTCGGGGAGTGCTACCGCCTCGGCCAGCAGCGCGTCGATCCGTGCCCAAATGCCGTCCTTCCCCTCCCGGGAGAGCGCGGAGAAGAAATTGAGATCTCCCTTCTCAAGTCCCAGGCGTGCCATGATGATGGCGCTCTGCTTGGCCCGCTCGTTCTTGGAGACCTTGTCGCACTTGGTGACTACGATGATGGGGGAAATCGAGAAGGCCCGCAGCCAGGCGAGCATCTGCAGGTCCTCATCCACCGGAATACGCCGGATGTCGAGGATCAGCACCACGCCGCGCAGATTCCTCCTCTTGGAGAGGTAGGTCTCCATCATCGGCCGCCAGTCCTTCTTCACGGCGAGCGGGACCTTGGCGTAGCCGTATCCCGGCAGGTCCACCAGCATGAAGTCGTCGTTTACCTGGAAGAAATTGATCAGCTGGGTGCGCCCCGGGGTAGAACTGGTGCGGACCAGGTTTTTCCGGTTCACCAGCACGTTGACCAGCGACGACTTCCCCACGTTGGAGCGCCCCGCGAAGGCGATTTCCGGCAGCTCCCCTTCGGGGTAATGGGCCGGGCGCGTGGCGCTTTTAATAAATTCGGTGCTTTTTATGATCACTTGGGGGCCATTTCCTAATTTTTGGCCAGTATAGCCCGCCCTGCCCCCCCTTTCAATCATTAAATCCCCACTTGTGAAAAGGTAACGATCTGATATACTTAAATCCTGTGCCATACCTTGCGAACCAGAAGGATTGTTCCGCGTGAATAAAGAACTGGAAACCGCCATCATGACCGCTGCGGATCTCCCGACCATTCCGGTTGTGGCGATCAAGGTGATGCAGCTCATCGAGAGCGAAAGCGCCACAGCCGAGGAACTGGCGAAGATCGTTGCCTCGGATCCGGCCGTCGCCGCCCGCGTCCTGAAGATATCCAACTCCTCCTTCTACGGCTGCCAGAGGCAGATCCAGACCCTCTCCGGCGCCATCATCGTGCTCGGCTTCAGCACCCTGCGCAGCCTGGTGGTCGCGGCCTCGGTGAAGCAGGTCTACAAGCCGTACGGCCTCACCGAGAAGATGCTCTGGGAGCACTCCTTTGCGGCGGGACTCGCCGCGAGGGTCATCGCCTCGCAAACCCGCGCGGCTAATGAAGAGGAGTCCTTCCTGGCCGGGCTGTTCCACGATATCGGCAAGATCATCATGAATACCCTGGACCGGGCGAAATTTCAGGAGGTCATGCAGCACTGTTACAACGAGGGGATTTCCTTCGGGGATGCGGAGCGCAGCATCTACCCGTTCAGCCATGACGAGGTGGGTGCCTACGTGATCAAGAAGTGGAATCTCCCGGAGGTGCTCACGACCGCCATCCTGCAGCACCACCGTTTGGAGTTCAGCGCCAAGGACTCTCCGTCCGTGGTGAACCTTACCGCGGTCACCTCCCTGGCCGACCTGTTCTGCCTGAAACTCGGCATCGGATCGAGGGAGCCGCTGGAGGAGCTCGACCTGGCCGACTCGAAAGCGGGACGCCTGCTGAAGCTCTCCCCGGAAAAGGCGAGCAAGATGCTGGAAACCTTCCGCGTCGCCTTTGAGAAGGACCGGGAACTTTTCACGAGCTGACCCAGGTTTACCAGCACCGGGGAGGGTGCCCGGGACTTCCTACGCCCCGTCCGCCTTTTCGGCATCCCGCTCCGAGATGCTCCGCGATCTCGCCTCCTCCGAGATGCTGACGCTATCCTTGGCGTCCGCTTTGTGCACCGGCCTCTCCCGCTTGCGCTGGCGACCCTGCCCCCCCGCATCCGGGTCGATGCGCAACTCCCCGGGGATCCTGCCCACGATGTAGCTCATGTCTCCTCCCGTGTTCCCTGCCGCAAGCAGGGCCGAAGTGTCAGGCAGTTTTAATCATACCAGTGGGCAACGCTCAATGGAAGCCAATTAATTTGGCCCGCCGGCCGTCCGCCACGGACGGCAAAGGACATACGACTTGTCTAGCAGCCGGCGCTGCTGTATACTGGCAAACTTAGTGGGAATTCCTTCATAAACAAGGTTGTGCCTCAATGAAACTGAATACCAAACTGGTGATGATCATGCTCTCCATGCTCATCATCGCCATGCTTATCCTCTTCGTCTTGAACCAGTACAGCCAGAACGACCTGGTGCAGGAGATACAAGAGAGTTCTACCGTGGTGTCGAAGGCCATCCAGCTCAGTGTCGAAGACCTCACCTCCGAGACGGACGTGGAGTCATCCCGCCTGAAGGAATACCTGCAGCAGGCACGCAACAAGGGAATCAGCCAGATCAACATCATCAACAACGAGGGGGAAATCATCAACTCCTCCGACCCCGACCAGGTCGGCAAGAAGCGGGAGATCAAGAAGCTGGAAAAGGGACTCAAGGCCACCCGCAGGGGGGTCGACTCCGCCTCTTCCCTGAAGCCGTACGACCTGGTGGTCCCGGTCATCGTAGGTGACGAGCAGCTGGGCTATGTGCAGGTGAACATCCTCCTGGACAACATCCGCGACATCCAGCACGCCAACTTCGTGAGAAGGCTGGTCGCCACCTCCCTCGTGTTCGTAATCGGCATGTTCCTCACCATCTTCCTGGCCCGCAAGTACACCTTCCCGATCCACCGGCTCGCCACCGGGGTCAAGGACGTCTCGGAGGGGGACCTCTCAGTCACCTTTGACGTGGAGAGCTCCGACGAGATCGGGGAGCTGGCCGAGAACCTGAACGAGATGGTGGAGAAGCTCAAGGAAAAGGAGCTGCTGGAAAAACGGCTCTACGAGGCGGAGCACCTCTCCAAGGTGGGACAGCTGGCCTCGGGCATCGCCCACGAGATCAGAAACCCCCTGAACTATATCAGCCTCGCCATCGACCACCTGAAGAGCGAGCTGCTCCCGATCTGCGGGGGGCGAGGCGGGGAGCTGGAGTCGATCGCGGACAACATCAAGGAAGAGGTGCGCAAGGCCAACTACATGGTGCTCAATTTCATGAACTACGGCCGGCCGCTCAAGCTCCGGCTGCAACTGGTCGGCTATCCGGAGCTGATCGACAAGGCGATGCAGCTTTTGCAGGACCGGCTGCGGGAGAGCCACATCGAGGTGAACCGGGAGATTCCCGAGGGGCTCCCCCAGATGCTGGTGGACCCGGAATTGATGCGCAACTGCCTGTGCAACTTCATCACCAATGCGGCGCAGGCGATGCCGGAGGGAGGGAAGATCACCCTGAGGGCAGACCTCGACCCCGAGGCGAGGGAGTTCCTGCTCACCTTCTCGGACCAGGGAGTGGGGATCGAGCCGCAGGACCTGGAGAAGGTGTTCCAGCCCTATTTCACCACCAAGGAGGCGGGGATCGGCCTGGGGCTCGCCATCACGGAGCGCATCATCAAGGAGCACGGCGGCTGCCTCGAAGTGCACAGCCTGCGGGGCGAAGGGACCACCTTCACCGTGCGGCTGCCGATGGCAAAAACATAAAAATAGGTTAAGGTTAAGGTAACGGTGCACATTGCCCGATCCTTTGACCTGGCCCGTAACTGAAAGTTCAACATCAACCTGTTTCCTGGGAGTTTCGATGACCGGCAGCATCCTGATTGTAGACGACGAAAAAGGGCAGCGGGACATACTTTCCGCCATTCTCGGCAAGGAGGGGTATCGCATCCTGGCGGTTCCCGGGGCGCGGGAAGCGCTCCAAGAGCTGCAGGGAGGCGAGTTCGACCTGCTTTTGACCGACCTGAAGATGCAGGGGATGAGCGGCATGGAGCTGATGGAGCGAGTCCTCGCCGAGAGCCCCAAGCAGTGCGTGGTGATGATGACCGCCCACGGCACGGTCGACTCGGCCGTGGAGGCGATGAAGAAGGGTGCCTTCGACTACCTGGAAAAACCGCTGGAGCGCGACGACCTGATTCTCACCCTGCAGCGCGCATTCGAGCACATCGGCCTTTTGAAGGAAAACCGCGTGCTGCACCGAAAGCTTGCCGAGATCAGGGCGCTCCCCAACATGATCGGCGACCACCCGAAGATGATGGAGGTGGTCAGGATGATCAACAAGATCGCGCCAACCTCGACGACGGTCCTCATCTACGGCGAATCGGGTACCGGCAAGGAACTGGTGGCGCGCGCCATCCACGACGGCAGCCCCCGGAAGGAGAAGGCGTTCTTCGCCATAAACTGCGCCGCCATCCCCGACTCCCTGATGGAGAGCGAGCTGTTCGGCCACGAGAAGGGCTCCTTCACCGGGGCCGGCACCCGGGAAATCGGCCTGTTCGAGGCGGCCGAGGGCGGCACCGTCTTTCTGGACGAAATCGGCGAGATGAACATCGCCATGCAGGCCAAACTCTTGCGGGCCATCCAGGAGAAGGAGATCCGCAGGGTCGGTGGAAAGCTCAACATCCCGGTGGACGTCCGGATCATCTCGGCCACCAACAAGGACCTGGAGCAGGAGACCAAGAAGGGGGCCTTCCGCGAGGATCTCTTCTACCGGCTGAACGTGATCAGGATCACCCTGCCGCCGCTGCGCGAGCGGGGCAACGACATCGTCACGCTGGCCAACTTTTTCCTGAAGAAGTACTCCGCGTCCTGCGGTATTCCCCTCAAAGGGATCGGCAAGCCCGCCCTGAAGATCCTCCTGGAGTACGGCTGGCCGGGTAACGTCCGGCAGCTCGAGTCGGTCATCGAGCGCGGGGTGCTGATGGCCGAGAGCGACTACATTCAGCCCGAGGACCTCCCCGCTGAGGTGCACCACGAGGCGGCCCTCTCGGGAAAGCTCCCCTTCGAATTCCCCGCGGAGGGGATCTCCATCGACAACCTGGAGCGTGACCTGATCATCAAGGCGATGCAGCGGGCCGAATGGGTCATAGCCAAGGCGGCCCCGTTGCTCGGCATGAGCTACAAAACCCTTCAATACCGGCTGGAGAAGTTCGGCATCGGCAAGCCGGAATAGTTTTCAGGAGTGCGTCATGAACCTTACCACGACGCTACACCGCTTCACCGTAGTACCCTCTCTTCCCAAAGAACTGGCGGGTCTCGCCAGGATCGCCTACAACCTCTGGTGGAGCTGGGAGGCCGACGCCATCGGCCTGTTCCGGCGCCTCGACCCCGAACTTTGGCGCTCGACGCGCCATAACCCCCTGGAGATGCTGGGAAGCCTGCAGCAGGCCACCCTGGAGAGCCTGATGGCGGACGAGGGGTTCATGTCCCACCTGGCCCAGGTGGAGGAGAGCCTCAACGACTACCTCGCCTCGCCCACCTGGTACCAGCACCACGGCAACCCGGAGGCCCGCATCGCCTACTTCTCCATGGAGTTCGGCCTGCACGAATCGCTCCCCATCTATTCCGGGGGGCTGGGCATCCTGGCCGGGGACCACCTGAAGTCAGCCAGCGACCTGGGGCTGCCTCTGGTGGGGGTGGGGCTACTGTACCGGCAGGGCTATTTCCGCCAGTACCTGAACCTGGAGGGGTGGCAACAGGAGATCTACCCGGAGAACGACTTCTACAACATGCCGCTGCACCTGGAGAAGGACGCCTCGGGAAGGCCGCTCGCCCTGGAACTCGACCTGGCCGGGAAGAGCGTCAGGGTCCAGATCTGGCGGGTGCAGGTCGGGCGGGTGAGCCTCTACCTTTTGGACACCAACCTGGAGGCGAACGCCCCCGGCGAACGCGAGATCACCACCAGGCTCTACGGCGGGGACCAGGAGATGCGGATCATGCAGGAGATCCTGCTCGCCATCGGCGGCATCAGGGCGTTGCGGCTCCTCGGCATCGAGCCCAACGTCTGCCATATGAACGAGGGGCATGCGGCCTTCCTGGCGCTGGAGCGAATCCGCATCCTGATGGAGGAGCGACGCCTTTCCTTCGGCGAGGCCCTGGAGGCGGTGCGGGGGGGGAACGTCTTCACCACCCACACCCCGGTGGAAGCGGGCATAGACCACTTCCCGCCGGACCTCCTGGAGAAGTACCTCGGGCGCTACTACCGGGGTCTGGGCCTTTCGCGTGACGCCTTCCTGGCGCTCGGCATGCAGAGCCCCGGGCACAACAACGAGAGCTTCTGCATGGCGGTGCTCGCCATGAAGCTTTCCGGCCACTGCAACGGGGTGAGCGAGCTGCACGGCGAGGTCTCCCGCAAGATGTGGGCGGACGTCTGGCCCGACCTCCCCGAGGAGCAGCTGCCGCTTACCTCCATCACCAACGGGGTGCACCAGAACAGCTGGCTCTCCGAGGAGATGGCCGCCCTTTTGACCCGCTACCTCGGCACCCGCTGGATCGAGGAGCAGGGGGCCGAGCAGCTCTGGCGCAAGGTCTCCCGGATTCCGGACGCCGAGCTCTGGCGCACCCACCGCAGGGGGACCGCACGGCTGGTGGAGTACGCCCGCAGGAGCCTCAAGGGGCAGCTGAGCGCGCTGGAGGCGAGCGCCAAGGACATCGCCAACGCGGCCGACGTGCTCGACCCGGAGATCCTCACCATTGGCTTTGCCCGCAGGTTCGCCACCTACAAGCGCGGCACGCTCCTTTTGCAGGACAAGGAGCGGCTGGCGGCGATCCTCAACAACCCGAGCCGGCCGGTGCAGATCGTCTTCGCAGGCAAGGCCCACCCGGCAGACCACCAGGGGAAGGAGCTGATCCGGCAGATCGTCCAGCTCTCGCACCAGGAGCGCTTCCGGCGCCGTATCGTCTTTCTGGAGGACTACGACATCTCCGTGGCCAGGCACCTGGTGCGCGGGGTGGACGTCTGGCTCAACACACCGCTGAGACCCTTGGAGGCGAGCGGCACCTCCGGGATGAAGGTGGCCTTCAACGGGGGGCTCAACCTGAGCATCCTGGACGGCTGGTGGTGCGAGGGGTACCGGGGCAACAACGGCTGGGCCATCGGTCGCGGCGAGGTGTACGACGACCTCGGCTACCAGAACGAGGTGGAGAGCCGGGCCATCTACGACCTCCTGGAAAAGGAGATCGTGCCGCTTTTCTACGACCGGGACATCGACGGGATTCCCAGGGGGTGGACCGCCTGCATGAAGGCCTCGCTACAGTCACTGTGCCCGGTGTTCAGCACCGACCGGATGGTGCGGGAGTACACCAGGCGCTGCTATATCCCGGCCTTCGAACACTGGGAGCGGCTGAACCGGGACGGGCTGCGCCTGGCGGTGGAGCTCGCACGCTGGAAGGAGCGGCTGCACGGGCTCTGGGGGCAGCTCTCCATCGACGCGGTGGAGGCCGAGATCGGGCGGGAGGTGACGGTCGGGGACCGGCTTCCCATCAAGGTGCGCATCACGGCGGGCGAGATACCGCTCTCCGAGATCGCGGTGGAGGTCTATTTTGGCGTGCTCGACTCGCGCGGTTCCATCATGGGGGGGGAGATCGTGCCGCTCGAGCCGGCCGGCTCCGGCGAACCCGAGTGGAACGGGCATTTTGGCGGCGAATTGGAGTGTCGCTTCTGCGGGCGCCACGGTTTCATGCTGAGGGTAATGCCGCGGCACCCCGAACTCGGCACCGTCTACGACCGGGGGCTGGTACTCTGGGGGTAAAACCGTTTCTGCCTCGCTTCACGTTGTTTTCAGAAGCCCCGGCAACATCGAGATCCCAAGCGCGGTCCCGTCGTTGCCGGGGTTTTTTTAGCCGCTCCCGGGAAGGGAGATATGTTGGTGGTTGGTGGCTTGTGCACGCCCGTCGAGCATGATTGCGTGAGGTTGCCGTATGATTGCGTAAAAGGGGGCATCTCTGAGTGAGGTCGTCGTATGCTTGTTTTTCAAGAGGAGTCTTCTTGGCCTACCTGGGCGTCTTTCCTTTCAAACTGTACACGTAGGCAAGTATCTCCGCCACGGCGGCGAAAAGCCCCTCTGGAATCTCCATCCCCTCTTCCACCTGCGCGTAGAGTTCGCGCGCCAGGAAACGGTTCTCCACCATCATGACGTTGTTCTCCCGGGCGAGGATCTTTATCTGTAGCGCCATCTGGTCCACTCCCTTGAAAAGCACCACCGGCGCGGCGTTGCGCGTCCGGTCGTACTTGAGAGCCACCGCAAAGTGAGTCGGGTTGGTCACCACCACGTCCGCGGTCGGTATGATCTGCCGCATCCGGCGCCGCGCCATCTGGAACTGCTTCTGCTTCAGCTTCGCCTTGATCGCCGGGTCCCCCTCGGCGTTCTTGTGCTCGTCCTTCACCTCCTGCTTGGTCATCTTCAGGTTGTCCAGGAAGCGCCATTTCACGAAGGCTAGGTCGATCACCGCCAGGATGATCAGCACGCCGCAGGTGTGCAGCACGATCTTAAAGGCTAAGTGCCCGATGAACTCCAGTATCCCCGAGAGGTCCTGATCCACCAGGTAGATGATCCCCTCCATCTCCTCGGTGAGGATCTTATACGCCATGTAGCTGACGATGGCCAGCTTCACGAAGGACTTGGCTACCTCGAAAAGCGAATCCTTGTTGAAAAGCTTCCCCATCCCCTGGATCGGGTTCAGACGGCCCAGGTCGAACTTCAGCTTCTCCGAGCTGATGGTCACCCCCCCCTGGCCCAGGTTGACCAGCAGGCCGGCCCCCAGCACGATCAGCATGAAGGGGGTCAGGATGAGGGCCAGGTAGCCGAACTCCTTGATCATCAGGGCATGCGCACCGGCGTAGGAGAGATCGATGCCGGCGAGCCCCCCGAAGATCTCCCGCATGTTGCGCTTCAGGGTGGAGAGGATCATGCCGGAGGTGGCGTAAAGCGCGATCATGGCGGCGATCAGCGAGATCGCCGAGGTCATCTCGCGGCTGCGCGGCGCTTTCCCCTTGCTTTTGGCGTCGGAGATCTTCTTGCCGGTCGGCTTTTCTGTTTTGGAGTGTTTGTCGTCGGCCATGGGATCCTAGGCGAGCAGCTTGAAGAGAAGCCTCATCTGTCCGGCCACCCCCCCGAAGGCGCCCCCCAGCACGCGCAGGAAGACCGGGAGAGAGATCCCGAGGATCACGAAACCTATCCCTATGTTGAGCGGCATGCTCACCATGAAGACGTTCATGGCGGGGAAGCTGCGGGCCACGATCCCCAGGGCCACGGAGGTGGCCAAAAGCGCCACGGAGATCGGGGCCGCCAGCTTGATCGCGATGATCAGAATCCCGGAGCTCGCCTCCACCAGGAACTTCAGGAGCCCCGCGCTGGTATGCCAGGCCCCGACCGGTAGGACCGCGTAGCTCTCGACGATGCCGCGCAAAAAGACGTGGTGCACCCCGAGTGCCAGGAACATCAGGGTCGCCAAGGCCCCCTGGAACATCGCCATGGTCGGCACGTTGGCCTGGGTGTTGGGATCGAAGAGCGCCGCCATGGAGAGCCCGATCTGCATGCCGACCAGCTGGCCGCAGAACTCGACCGCCGCGAAAACAAACTGGGAAAGCAGGCCGAGGGTGAGCCCGATCAGGGTCTCCCGAACCACCAAGAGCCCGAGCGAGATGACGTCCCCGGCGACCGGCAGGTTGTGGGGCCGCACGATGGGAAAGAGGAGCAGGGCAAGGGAGAAGATGAGAGGTGCCTTCACCCTTGCCGGGACGACCCGGGCGCCGAACATCGGTATCGCCGAGAAGAGTCCGGCGACCCGGGCGAGGACCAGGGCGAAGGGGATCAGGTCGTCCAGCGCGGCTATCGGCAGCGCGTCGAACACGCTAGTGCCTCATGTTGGCGATCATACCGTAGACTTCGCGGGTGAAGTCGCTCATGTACATCATCATCCAGGGGAAGAAGACCACCATAGCGACCATCACGGCGGCGATCTTCGGCGCGAAGGCGAGGGTCGCCTCGTTGATGGAGGTGACCGCCTGGAAGATGCTGATCAGAAGGCCTACCACCAGGGCGCAGATCAGGAGCGGAGCGGAGAGCAACAGCACCGCCTCGAAGCTCCTCCTGCCCAGTTGGACCACCAGTTCGGGTGTCATTGGTAACTCCGTTTTCTTAAAGTCGTTGAGTCGTTAATTCGTTAAGGTGCTGAGTGGTAAGGACTATTGATGCTGTGGGACTTTCCTAACCCCTTTCCCTCTCCCAAGGCAAGGTGTCGAGGGTCAAGGGGTCAATCCAGGTCGCAGGTTCCCTGGCGGGGGGGAGAGTCTGCCCACTTAACGCCTCGACGATTTAACGCCTTTCTTCCCGCCTCTGTCACCCGAAGCTCTTCACCAGCGACCCGATGATCAGCCCCCAGCCGTCCACCAGCACGAAGAGCAGGATCTTGAAGGGGAGCGAGATCATCACCGGCGGCAGCATCATCATCCCCATGGACATCAGCACCGAGGCGACCACCATGTCCAGCACCAGAAAGGGGATGTAGACCAGGAAGCCGATCTGAAACGCCGTCTTCAGCTCGCTCACCACGAAAGCGGGGATCAGGGTCAGGGTCGGTATGTCGTCCGCGTTGCGGGGCCTGGGAAGCTTGGAGAGCGACAGGAACAGGGCCAGGTCCTTCTCCCGCACCTGGGAGAGCATGAACTTCCGGACCGGCGCCACCCCCCGCTTGAGCGCCTCCTCCTGGGTGATGGTCTGGGCCTTGTACGGCTGTAGCGCCTGGATGTTGACCTGCTGCCAGACCGGAGCCATGATGAAGAAGGTGAGAAACAGAGAAAGGCCTACCACGATCTGGTTGGAAGGGGCCTGCTGGGTCCCCATCGCGCTCCTCAAAAAGGAGAGCACCACCACGATCCGGGTGAAGGAGGTGGTCATCATCAACAGGCTCGGCGCCAGCGAGATGACCGTCATCAGAAAGAAGATCTGCAGCACCACCGCCACGTCGGCGGGCTTGGAGACCTTCCCCATCCCGACGCTCACCGTGGGGAGCGCCAGCGGCTCGGCATGGGCGGTGGCGACCAGGAACAGTGAGGCGAGCGCCAGCAGAAGGAATCCCAGGATTTTTTTCCGTTTCACGCGAAACCGCCGCTTTTCTTCTGCAGGCAGAGCTCGGCCGCCTCGGGGGGGGAGGCCAGCCCCTTCAGCTTCTTCATGAGCCCGACCGGGATCAGGGTCGCGTAGCCGCGCTCGTCCACGAGCTCGATCTCCTCGAGCATCTCCACCTGCTTGATGAAACTGACCCCCTCTCCGGAGTTGCTCAGGAGCAGGTACTCGCCACCCACCTCGACCAGCACCAGCGACTTCTTGGGGGCCAGGTGCCTGGTCTCCACCACGCGGATGTAACGGAAGGGATTGCCGTTGGGCACCTTCAGGAAGCGCCCGGCAAGCCAGTAGAGGATCAGGATGATTCCGATCACGAGGACCAGGGAGCCGACCATCTGGGCCAGGCCGCCCGCCAGATCGGGCCCTCCTGCGGCGCCGGCCTGGACCGGGAGCAGGAGTGACCCGCCGATGAGAATCGGTATCTTTTTCATAGCACCTTGTCCACCCTCTCGTTCGGGCTCACGATGTCCAAAAGCCGGATCCCGAACTTGTCGTTCACCACCACCGCCTCGCCCCGCGCCACCAGCTTCGAGTTGACGAAGACGTCCAGCGGCTCGCCGGCCAGCTTGGTGAGCTCCACCACCGACCCTTGGTTCAGCTGCAGCACGTCGCGCACCAGCATCTTGGTCCTGCCGAGCTCGACCGTCAGCTGCAGCGGAATGTCCATGATGAAATCGAGATTCTTCATCTGGGGAACTTCTTTCGGATCCTCTAAGCTAAGCCTTTCACTCAATCTTCACCCCCTCCCGCAGGGGGCGGCTGATTTGCACCGCCTTGTTCCCCCCGCTCACCCCAGCGATACCCATAAACTTTTTGGTCCCGCCGACCTTCACCACCAGCTCGTTCTTCCCGCACGATTCCAGCATGACCGTGTCTCCCGGCGTCAGATCCAAAAGCTCCGAAAGCGTTATGGTCGCCCCCCCCATCTCGACCGAGATGTCGAGCGGGGCGTCCAGGAGTTCCTCCGAGAGCCGGTAGGACCAGAACGGATCCACGGCCATCATGTCCATCTGCACACCGCGCTTCAGCTTGTCCCGGATCGGCTCGATGGTCATGAAGGGGATGGCCAGCGTCATGGTGCCGACGGTCTCCTCGATCTGGATCTTGAGCGCCATGGTGACCACCTGGTACTCCGGCGGGACGATGTTCACCAGGCGCGGGTTCATCTCCATCCGGAGCAGGTTCATGCTGACGGGGCAGAGCGGAGCCCAGGCCTTCTCCAGGTCGAACAGCACGTCCTTGACGATCTTTTCCACCAGCCTCAGCTCGATGGAGGTGAAGAGCCGGTTCATCCCCTGCCCCGCGGCCACTCCGGAGCCACCCAGGATGCTGTCCACGATGGTGAACACCAGGGTGCTGTCGAAGGCGATCAGCGCCGCCCCCTTCAGGGGCTCCATCTTGTAGATGGCGAGGCAGACCGGGGAGGGGAGCACGCTCAGGAATTCGCCGAACTTGAAGGGGCGCGCCTCGTCCTTCTTGATCTCCACCATGCGCCCCAGCCGGTTGGAAAGGGTCACCCTGTTGAAGCGGATGAAGCCGTCGTAGACGATGTCCAGGTTCGGGATGACCCGGTGCGCCTCGATGTCCAGGAGGTCGAACTGCTCGGCCTGAGGCCCGCCCTTGGAGAGCTCGGCCTCCGGGCTGAGCGATCCCTCGAATACGGCGGCCACTAGGGCGTCGATCTCTTCCTTGCTGAGAAGTTTCTCCATCGCGGGCACCTTTACTGCACCACGAAATCGGTGAAATAGACCTTGGTTACCTTGCCGGGCGACAGGACTCTGTTGGACGCTGCGAGGATCTGTTCCCTCAGCGTGTTCTTCCCCTGCAGGTCCTGGATCTCCTGCATGGTCTTGGTGGTGAGCAGGATCAGGATGGCGTCCCTAAGCGGTGCCACCTTGGAGTCCAGTTCTGGCTTCACCTCGGCGTTGGACATCTCGAATTCGCACTTGAGCTTCAGGTAGCGGATCTCCTGGCCGTCGTAGATGTTGACGATGAACGGCTCCAGCGGGTAGATGGTGCCGGCGCCGGCCGCCTTCCCCTCGCCGTGTCCCCCCTCGCTGTGCCCCTCCGCCTTGGCCTCGCCGTGTCCCTCGGCCTTGGCCTCGACCTTCGCCTCTGCCTGGCCCGGCTTTTTCTCGGCCCTGCTCCCGCCGAGAAAGAACATCACCGCACCGACCAGGACGAGGGCCGCCAGTGCGGCGCCGATCATTATGAAGAGCTTCTTCTTGTCCTTGGGAGGGGCATCCTGCGTCTTTGCCTGTTCGGCCATACGGGTTCTCCTTTCGCTCACCGCTTTTTCGGGGTACGGCAGACTTCCACTGCAACCAGGGTGCCAGAACACGGGTCGGGACAAAAAGAAGCCGCCGCAGCGGGGGTCACTCCCCGCCGCAGCGGCGGGAAAACCGTTTGGGTACGGCAGTTTGCGGAGGGCGGCATAATCCGGGGATTGGCATGCGGGGCGCGCCTTCCCCGCGCCGAAGTCAACCTTTTGACCGCAACGCGGGGCAATCCGGACAGCCCCGCCCGTGTCAAATTCATGTCCGCAGCGCGCGGCTTCGGCCCGGACCGGGCTCGGCCGCAAGCCAAAGCCGGAGAGGCGCCTGGCGCGTCCGGGACGCCCGTTGAGCCCGTCTCGGCGCCGCTTCAGGGGAAAGGGACGCGGGCCGAGCCCGGGATCCACCACCGAGCCGTGGCGATTTGGCAAAGACCTTGCAGAGCTAAGGTTTTCTGTCTCCCCAGGCCCTGGCGCCGGCGGGGCGGTTATTCCGGCAACTGGCCGGATTCACAGAGTCGTCGGGTGGTATCGGCACCGCCCGTGACATTTTTTTGACTCCGGCCCCGGCAGCCGAACGGTCCGAAATTGACGGTGGAGGTTGTACATGGTTCCCCGCATAGTTCTGTTTCTCGCCTTGCTGCTGTCAGCAGGGTGCGCCTCACGCGTGCCGGTGGCGATAAATCATCCCCTGACGACCCAGAAAAAGGCGAAAGCCGCTCACCACTGGGACGTTCTTGCCGACGACATTGCCAGCCAGACCCAGGCGGCCACGCGCGCGCCGGACAGCCTGCTGCACGACAGGCCCCTCTATATCCAGCCGCGCGGGAATTCGGCCTTCGACACGGCCTTCAGAAATTTCCTGATCACCCGCCTGGTGAACCGCGGCCTGAGCGTCACCTCGGACCCCCAGGAGGGGGTGGCGGTGGCGTATGAAATCCAGCTGCTGCGCCACGACAGCAGCAGGTACACGCATCTGCCCGGCACCCTCTCCTCGCTGGCCACTGGCATCTGGGTGATCCGGGGCATCGTCGGCTCCGCGGCCGCGGCGGCCCCCACCACCCTGGGCCTCGCCGGCCTGGCCGACTATGCCCTCGGACAGTACGCCGGCGGCGCCACCCATATCGAACTGATCGTAACCACCTCGATCATGAACGAGTCCCAGTACCTCTTGAGGAAAAGCGACATCTACTACATCGAGGACGAAGACACCGATCTCTTTTCCGAGCCCATGTCCATGGACCGGCCGGTCAAGCAACTGGGGGTGGTGGGGCGATGAGATACTCCGTATGGCTCGTTCTTTTCACCCTTCTTTCGGGATGCGCCTCCCTGGCCGGCTCGCCCCGCGAGGACCACGAGGACCTGCTGATGCAGGCCAATCACCGGGCGGTCGACCAGTTGCTGGCAAACATCGCCCCCTCCCACCAGCTCAACAAGCGGCAACCGATCATCGTGGCGTCGCTGGTGAACATCGACGACCTGAACAGCTCCAGGCTCGGCAGGATGCTGTCGGAGCAGCTCGCCACCCGGCTGACCCAGAATGGCTACGCGGTGGTGGAGCTCAAACTGCGCGACAGCATCTTCGTGAAGCAGCTGCAGGGCGAACTGCTCCTTTCCAGGGAGATCAAGGACATCACCCTCACCCACAAGGCACAGGCCGTTCTGGTGGGCACCTATGCCGAGTCGAGCGGACAGATTTATCTCACCATCAAACTGGTCGGAATGGCCGACAATCTGGTCATCTCAGCCCAGGATTACCTGCTGCCGCTCGACTCGAACGTCCGATCACTGCTTTGGAGCAGCGTCAAGCAGCCGTGACCGACAACACCGGTCACCAGGAGACCCCATGCGAAGTTCACAAGTAAGGCTGTTGCTGTCCTGTCTACTGATACCCCTTTCCGTCTCTGCCGCGGCCGCCGAGGATACCGGTTACTTTTCGGTCAAGGGGGGATCCTTCCTCCCCAACGGCAGCGGAGGCGCCTACAGCCTGAAGAGCTTCGACACCGGATACGGCGCGGAACTGGCCATCGGTTTCCGCCCCGAAAGCTACGCGGCCCTGGAGCTTGGCACCGGCCTGTTCAGTTCATCGGGAACCGTCACCACTGCCGACAGCAGTTCGAGCAAAACCATCTACGGCATACCGATCACCGCGACCGCCAAGGCCATTCTGGACCTGAAAAAGTCCGAGCTTTACGCCGGGGCGGGCTTCGGGTACTACTTCGCCTTCATCGACAACAAGGTGGACTTTTTCAACAACTCTCTCCCCTCGGTGCAGGAAAGCAGTCACGGCGGGGCGCTCGGCTACCACCTGGTGGTCGGTGGCGACTACAAGGTATCGGACCGCTTCCGTCTGGGAGCCGATTTCAAGTGGTTCGAAGCCAAACCGGAGCTGGAGTTGACCGACTCTCAGGGGATAAAGACCCGGGCCAAATGGGACATCGGCGGGGAGGTAATCAACGTTGGGTTCAAGTATCTCTTCTGAAAAGGGGTCGTGCTCAAGCGAAAACAGGAAAGGGGATGCGCGTGTTACGCGCATCCCCTTTTTTCATGTCTTAAATCCCAGCCCCGAAGCGCAACTCGCCCGGGCGGTCAGGGGAGCACGGCAACTATGCTGGCAGTGATGTCGAAGTCGTTGGTCCCGTCGAAACCGGTGATCTTGCTGCTGGAGACCTGGAAGTCGCTGGCTACCGGGATGACTCCCGGGTTCGCGACATAGGTGATGGTAGCGAACTGCCCCAGCCCGAAACCGGGCGAGCTGATGATCGCCAGGATCAGGGTGCTGGCCGAGCTGTAGTTCACCCCGGGCGCAGCGGCGTGGTCGGCCACCCCGGAGACGCTGACCAGGGGCGCCCCGGTGGCATCCTTCTTTATGGCCACCCCGGCGGGGAGGGTGAGGGTCATCTGAAGCGAGGTGATCGGTGCGACCGAGCCCCCCAGGCTCTGGGTTGACAGGTAGAGTACGCCGGTGTACTGGCCGACCTGGGAGAGCGCCGGGGAGGTAACCGTTATACCGGTCTGGTTGTGCGCGTGGTCGGCCAGAAAGCTGGTCACCGCGCTCTGGAAACCGGTGACCGTTGCCGGCGCGAGCCTCCCGGTCGCCGAGAGGTCCTGGTACATGGAGCCGACCACGGCTGCCGGCGATCCGGCAGAGACGGCAAGCTCGGAAATACCCGCCAGGGCAATGGTGTAGTCGCGCTGCGCCTGGCTGGCGGCATTGAGGGCTGTCACCCCGGGCGCTACCGGAAGGGTGGCGATTATGTCCAACTGGAACAGGTTGGAAACCAGGGCGTTGGCGGCGGTCACCGCTGCAGCGGTCAGGACCGTGCCGGTAAACGCCTTTTGGGTCGCCAGCTCGGTGAGCGGCGTCACGGCCACCGGCAGTGTGACGCCGGGGCTCGCGACCACGACTGCGGCCCGCAGCGGCGCCGCCGCGCTGATCGAGTAGCTGCTTCCGGTCGCCTCGTCGGTATAGGCCCCGCTCGCCTCTAGGAGAACGATGCCGGAATAGTTCCCGAGATTGGCGCTGAAGGCGCCCGAGCTGTCGGTCGCCACGGTTTTCAGGAGGATCTTGCCGCTCATGTCACCCGAGGCGGGGGGGGCAAAGAAGTTCACCACGCCGCCTTGGATGATCCCCTTGGAGGCGACCCCCGTGATGGTGGTGCCGGAGTTGGTAACCCCGCCGGTGGGAGCGCCGCCGGTGGTGCTGCCACCTCCGCCGCACCCCCCTAGGAGTGCCGGCAAGCTCAGTAAGCCTAACAGAAGAAGATATCGAGTACGCATAATGTGCCGCCTTTAACTTGGAAAGAGTTAATTCACCAGTTGATTAGTCCAATCACCTTGGACAGGATGATCAGTGCATCGCTGGCATCGATCTTTCCGTCCGGGTCAGGTTTGCCGTTTTTGAACGGGGCAACGTCCCCGTGCCGAAGCTGTTCCGCTGTGGGCGTCACCAGTCCGACGGCCATTTGCAGGCAGAGCATGGCATCGGCTATGTCGACCTTGCCGTCCAGGTTCACGTCCCCGTCCGGGTCGGTGCTGAAGCTCCAGCTGTAGTTCCCCGCCAGGCGGTTCCCCGCCGGGTCGGCTACCCCGCTGACCGTAGCCGTGTAGGTGGTCGCGTAGGCCAGGGGCGCATTCGGCGTTAGGGTGGCCGTGTGGGTTGCCGGGTTATAGGTCACCGTCCCGGTGGCCCCGTTATTGAGAGAGAAGGTCGCGCTGCTGACGCTGGCCGGATCGAGATCCTTGCTGAAGCTCGCCGTCAGCGTGGAGCCGGCGACGCTGATGCGCGTGGCGCCGTTGGCCGGGGTGACGCCGGTGACCGCAGGCGGCACCAGGTCTATGCTCCAGCTGGCGGATTTTGCGCCGGTCTCCAGGTTGCCGGCGCTGTCTTTGGCCAGCACCGAGAAGGAGTGCGCCCCGTTGCCAAGCCCGCTGAAGTTCTGGGTGCAGGAGGTGGCCGTCTGGTTCATGCAGACGCAGGGCGCAGTCACGCCGTCCAGGGTGCAGCTGAAGGTCGCCGGCTCGTTCGCGGTGAAGCTGAACGACGCCACCTGCTGGTTCGAAAGGGTGGCCGGCTCCCCGGTGATGGTGGTGACCGGAGGGATGTTGTCGATGGTTATGGTGACAGTGCCCGGGTTTAACTGCTGGTTCCCTGCGTAGTCGGTAGCGCTGCTTTGCACGGTGTAGCTGCCGTCGGCCAAGGTCCCGCTCGTGTAGCTCCAGGTTTGGGCTCCACTGTTGTAGAGCGCCGCTCCGCTAGTGGCCTGCCCCGAACTGTCCGTAATGGTGATAAGCACCTGTTTGACGCCGGTGCCGGGGGTGGGATCGGCGGCCGTGCCGCTTAGGGTGACGAACCGTCCCTTCAGGTACGGATTGGGCAGCGCCGTGATGGTCGAGACCGGTGGCGTGGTGTCGATGGTCACAGTGGTGCTGACAATCGAGGAAGCGTTCCCCACGACGGCGCCGCTTAAGTTAGGCGCCACATCCAGCGCGCGTGCCTGGATGGTGTAACTGCCGTCGGCCGGGAACTGCCAGTTGTAGCTCCAGTTGCTGGCGCCGCTGGCGTCGCTCCAGCTCAAAGTGGCAGGCGGGTTCGAGCTGGGGAAGACGGCGACTTGCACTTTCTGCAGGGGAAGCCCGCCGGCGGCGGCCTGGGCCGTTCCGCTAATGACCCGGGGGGAGTTGCCCCCGATCAGCGAGGCGGTGGCAGGCGAGACGATTTGTGCCGCCGGAATCGGATTGGCTACGATGAAGCTGGTGCTCGCCGGGCTTGTCTGCAGATTGCCGGCATTATCAGTTGCCTGCGCCTGCACCGTGTAGGTGCCGTTGACCGGGAGGCTCCAGAGGTAGCTCCAACTGGACCAAGGTTGAGCCGGAAGTGTCGAGTTGTTGACGGCTGCGTAAAGGGTACCGTTATTGATGGAGAGATTGACCATCTGGACCCCGGAAACGCTGTCGGTAGCCGTGCCGCTCAAGGTGTAGTTCAATCCCGCAAGCGGCGCCAGCGGGGCGTTGATGCTGGAACTCGGTTTGTTGAGCTTGTCCACGATCCAACTGTAGCTCTGGGTGGAGGGGGCCGCAAGCGTCGTGTTCCCCGCCGGGTCGGTGGCCTGGACCGAGAAGATATGGTTTCCGTCGGCAAGGTTTGCGTAACTCTTGGGACTCGTGCAGGCAAGAGCGACACCGTCAAGGGTGCATTGGAAGGTCGAGTTGGCTTCATTGGCTGAAAAGGCAAAGCTGGCGCTGGAGGCCTGGGTGTATTGTGCGGGTTCGCTGCCGATAGTGACGCTGGGCGGGATGGTGTCGATGACCCAGCTGTAGCTCTTGGCCGGACTCTCGACGTTGCCCACGGTGTCGGTAGATAGTACGCTGAAGCTGTGGCTGCCGTCGCTTAGGTTGAGGTAGCTGAACGAGGTGGCGCAGGATACCGGTGCTTGACCGTCCAGCTGGCACTGGGAGGTCGAACCAGGCTTGCTCACCGTGAAGCTGAAGGAGCCGCTGGCCGAATTGTCCAAAGGCTTCGGTTGGGAGGTTATGGTGGTCACCGGCGGGGTGTTGTCGACCGTGAGGCTTAGGGACGACAGGGTCGTCTGGACGAAACCGTTACTGTCCGTGGCCCGAGCGGCTATGGTGTACGGTCCGTTCAGCGGGAGCGGAGTCGCCGTCCAGCTGTAGCTCCACTGGGTCCAAGAGTTGAGAGTCGGATTCTTGACCGCGCTGTTCCAGGTCGTGCCGTTGTCAGTGGAGACTTCTACTTTGACCAGGGTAGACCCGGTGCCGTTAGTTCCGGTCACCTGATTTACGTCCAGGGCCGTACCGGAGATCACCGCGGGGTTTCGTACCGTAGCGCCTCCTGCCGGGAAGGTTATGGAGGCCTGCGGCGGGTATCCCCCCTTGCCGGTGAGGAAGGTCGTGACCGGCTGGTTGGGGGCGTCCGACGAGGTGGTCAGGGTAGCGCTCTTAATCCCGGTGCTGGCCGGGGTGAAGTCGACGCTGACCGTGCAGTAGTCTCCGGCCGCGATGGTGGCAGCCGGCAGCGTGCACTGACGTCCTCCCCCCGGGACGATGCTGAAGAGCGCGCTGTCGGTGCCGGACAGCGCCAGGGAGGAAACGTTCAGCGGCAAGGTCCCGCTGTTTTGCAGGGTAAAGATGGTGGTCTTGGTGTCGGCAAGGTTGACGGGGCCGAAGTCGACCGGGCTTGCCCGCAGCGGCGCCGCCGGAAGCACCACCGAGACCGGGCTCAGGTTGAGACCGAAGATGCTCGCTCCGGCGCTTGCGGCGTACACATTACTGGCGTTGACGCTCAGGGCACCTATCGTCGTGTCGCTGAGGCCGGTGTTCAGGGGGATCCAGACATTGCCGGCCGTGACGGAAAAAAAGACCCCGCCGCCGTTGGTTCCCGCGGTTAGGAGGGCCGGAGTGCCGGTGGTGATGGCGAGGGACTTGATCCCCAGGTTGGTAATGCCGCTGTTCACCGCGCTCCAGGTGCTCCCATTGTCAGCGGACCTGAACACCCCCGCCGGCGTACCGGCGTAGATATTGGATGCATCGAAGGCCAGCGAGCTGATCACCGTATTGGTAAGCCCCGTGTTGGCCTGGGTCCAGCTGCCGCCGCCGTCGGAGCGGTAGACGCCGCCGCCGTTGGTCCCGGCGAACAGCGAGCTGGCCCGATACGCGAGGCTCGTCACGTCGTTATTTTGGGGCTGACCGCCACCGTAAGCTGCCCATGTCAGGGTGCCGCTGTTCCAGACGAATACCCCTTCAGCCGTAGCTGCATGCAGGGCGCTCCCTGAGCCGAAGGCGAGCGCGCGCACATTGGTGTTGGCGAGGTTGTTGCTGATGTCACTCCAGGTGACGCCGTCGTCGCCTGATTTAAAAACGCCGCTTCCCGACCCCGCATAAAGGGGGGTTCCCGACGGGTCGAAGAGGAGCGCGGTCGGCGTGGCCGGTTCACTGCTGGCAGAGGCTATCCAGCTGCTCGCGCTGTTGCTGGAACGGTACACCCCGCCGGCTCCCAGACCGGCGACGAGGATCGTGGCGTCGTTTGGCTTGATGGCCAGGGCACTTCCCTGGCGCAGCCCGGCCGACAGGACGCTCCAGGACGCCGCCTGGTTGGTGCTGCGGAAAACCCCCAGGTCGCTCCCCGCATAGACCGTGGCGCGGCTGGTCGGGTCGTTGGCGATGGCATGGATGGCTGCCGGCACTGTGATCCCGGTGCTGGCAGCGGTCCAGTTGCTCCAGGTCCCCGCGCTGTAGGGCTGCTTGAACAGGCCGTTGGCGGTTCCGGCGTAGGCGAGGCTCGGCGCCTGCGGGTTGTCGATCAGGATGGCGCTCACCACCAGGTTGGTGAGACCCGTGTTGTCGGCCGTCCAGGTCGCGCCGTCGCCACTGGCAAAAACGCCGCCGCCGTTGGTCCCTGCGAAGATGGTTGGCGGGGTGGTGGCAGCATAGGCCAGGCATAGCACGTCGGTGCTGCCAAGGCCCGTGTCGATCAGGCCCCAGTGCGCCGCGCCGTCCGTGCTCTGGAACACCCCGCCGGCGGTGGCGGCATAAAGGACATTGCTGGCTGTCGGGTCGATCAGCAGGGCGCGCACGTCCAGGCTCGCGAGCCCGGTATTGGCGGCGACCCAGCCGGTTCCGTTGTTGAAGCTCTTGGAGACCCCCGCGTCTGTCGCGGCGTAGAGGGTGGCCGGGGTCTGGGGGTCGATGGCAAGGGCGCGCACGTTGTTGCTGGTAAGTCCGATGGAAAACCCGCTCCAGGAGACTCCGCCGTCGCTCGATTTGAACACCCCTTCCCTGGTCCCGGCGTAGACGATCTTCGGATCGACCGGATGGACGGCCAGTCCCTGGACCTGCAGGTTCTTCAGCCCGGAATTGGCCGGGGACCAGGAACTCCCCCCCTCGCTCATGGCGGCAATACCGGCGCTGTCGGTGCCGTTGAAAATGGTGGCAACCGGAGTGGTTGGCGCGATGGCCAGGGCCGTGACTACCGCCTTGGCCGGTGCCGGAAAGGGTCCGCTGCTACTCCAGTTGTTGTAGGTCACGGTGGCGTGGGCCGAGCCAGGCGAATTCAACAGCAGAATCATGCCAAGGAAAGCCGGGATGGGGAAACAAAGCCTGTGCCTGAACAGAGATTTCATACTAATCCTTGAAACGGGTGTTGGAAAATCCGCACATCGCGGGAACCTGGCAGCGACTTTTATCCTGCCGGGGTCAACGGCCTGCCAACCTGGCCGGCCCTAGGTATTGTTTCGGATGTTTCGGAAAAAACATGAGCAAATAATGCAGTTGGAAGATTTCTCGGTTGCCGCGGCGGAAGAATTGGAGAATTTTCCCAAAAATGAGGGACAGCATAACGTCACCCGGGAAAAGGCGCCCCTCCGGATCTGAATAGGCTGCCAAGGGGCCATGACTACGGTGAGCTGTCGGGCGGTTAGCGGAAGATTGACTCTGATCAGCGCCCCGTGAGGGGAGGACAAACCCGGGGGCGCGGCTCAGACCGCGCCCCCCTGTTAGCCGCCAGTCCCGCTAGCGAATCAGTCCCAGCACTTCCTGCGTCATCTCGTCCGCCGTGGTGATGGTCTTGGAGTTGGCGGAATAGGCCCTCTGGGTGGTGATCATGTTTACGAACTCGGTCGACATATCCACGTTGCTCGATTCCAGGGAGTTGGAGAGGATCTGCTCGCTGGTGCCGTTGGGCGCTGCAAACGCCGCGCTGACACCGGCATTTGCGCTCGCCTGGTAGAGCGAGCCTCCCACCTTGGCCAGGGCGCTCGGGTCGGACGCAGTCAGCATGGCCACTCCGACCGGGACCGCGGGTATCCCGGCACTGGTCGGCGTTGGCGCGACGCCGTTGCCGTTGTAGTAGTTCTGGGTTACGCCGTCGGCGGCCAGAAAGGTAATGAGACCGTTCGGTGCAATCGAGGTGATCTGGCCGATATCTGTGGAGGCGTTGGCAGGCAGCCCGGTGTTGGCGAATTTGATCGGTTTGCCATCGGTGCCGAGCACCTGGTAACCGCTCGGGTTCACCAGGGTGTCGTTTTTGTCCAGGGTGAAGGAGCCGGCCCGGCTCAAGAAAGCGGTGCTCGGAGTCGCAGAGGCGACTCCCGGTGCCGCCAGGGCGAAAAGGCCGTTCCCCTGGATGTCCAGGTCGGTGACGTTGGTCGTGGTCTGGGTAGTCCCCTGGCTGAAGTTGTTCTGGACCGTCTGCATCTGCACCCCCGAGCCAACCTGGGAATTGTTCCCTATGCTCGCGGAAAGCATGTCCGAGAAGATGGACGTCGAGTCCTTGAAACCTACGGTATTCACGTTGGCGATATTGTTGCCGATAACGTTCAACGCATCACCATTGGTCACGAGACCACTCACGCCGGTAAACATAGCTGATGTAAGACTCATTTTGTTGCCTCCTGGTCCGTTTTGGTTGCGGGACTCCTCTGTCGGTCGGGGTCCCCGGGCTTTCCTCATGGAGGGCCAGCCCTGAAAATGTTAGCTGTGATTGTTCTAGGTTCTGCGTTCTTGGTTCAAAATTGGGGATTGCTCCCTTTTTGCTTTGTGCCTTTCGTGGCTCTTCCTCGTTTTTAAATCACCACCGCGGAATCGATGTTGGTGAAGACGTTTCCCTGCATCCCTTGGCGGTCCATCGCCGTCACCACTGTCCGGTTTTTGACGCTCACCACCAGCGCCGCGTTTCCCATCATGATGAGGGAGTCCTTCCCCCCTTTCTGTGCCACGCTGTCCACTGCTCCGGCGAGACTTTTCATGTCCGCGTCCGAAAGGGTGATCCCCCGCGACTTAAGCCTATCCTGGGCATGCTGGGAAAGCCGTACCGGCTGCCCCGGCAGTTTCTCGTCGAGAACCTTGGCGAAGGGAGAGTTGGCACCTACCTGCCTTCCCCCCTGCGGGGCTGCCGGATTCGGCCGGACCGGCGCCTGAATCGGCTGCGGGAATAGGATGCTGTTGTCGATCACCTTACACCCCCGCATCCACCGTAGTGACATTGGTCAGATTGAGTTGCAGGTTGCCGATATCGAGCATCGGGGTGGCTCCGGACATATCCACGCCGCTCACCGTCCCCTTGATGAGCGGGGTGCTGGCCACGCTGCTGCCGCTGGCGTCCGTTGCTGAGACGGTGAAGTTGTAGGCCCCCGAGGGTAGTGCGCTCCCCGCATCGTTGGTGCCGTCCCAGGAGAGCGAACCTTGCCCGGCCCCCATGGCACCGCCCGACAGGGTCTTCACGGTCGCGCCGCTGGCGTCCTGCACAGCCACGGTCACCTGGCTTGCGGCTCCGGCCAGGCTGAAGTTGATGTTGGAGGGGCTTCCCGACTGCAGGCTCACCTGGGAGCCCGGAGCCTGGACCTGCTTGCCGATCAGGGAAACTGCGGCAACCGTCATGGAGTTGCCACCCTGGTTCAGCAGGCTCTGCAGGTTGGTGTTGGTGTTGTAGGCCTGCTCGACCTGCGTTATCTGGGCCAGCTGCGAGATGAACTGCGAGCTGTCCTGCGGGTTCAAGGGGTCCTGGTTCTGCAGCTGGGTGACGAACAACTTGAGAAAGTCATCCTTGTCCATCCCGGTGGACTGCTTCATTGCCGCGTCGGCTGCGGCCGTGCTGGTTGTTGCTGTTCCTGTGATATCCGTGATCATCTGGTACCTCCTGTGGTTAGAACCTCACGTCGAGCAGGTTGCTGGCCTCCCCGGTCAGATAATTGACCTTTGCTTCCTCCACCTGGCCGGGGTAGGCCCCCGCCCTGGCGGACCGAAGCGGCGACTGCTGCTGCGGGCTCCCTTTTTGCTCAGGCAGGGGGCTGTTGAAACCTCCCCCGCCGGTCGAAACATCGAATCCCGACATGGTAAGATTCTTGGCTGTCAGGGAATCCTTCAGGCTGTCCAGGTTGCTCATCAGCAGGTCCTTCACCATCTTGTTGTCGGCCTGGACCTCGATATGAAGCTGGTTGTCGTTCATCTTTACCTGGATCTTCAGTTCGCCCAGTTCGCCCGGGTTGAGCCTGATGCTCATCTGGCCGTTTCCCTTATCGTCATGGGTCACCACCCCGTCCTTGATCTGGGCCAGGATGCTTTCGTGCAGCGCGCTCTGGAGATTTACCGGTTTCGCCTCGGGCAGTGGTGCCTCCGCGGCAGCCGCCGTTTGCAACCCGGCTCCCTGGGGTTGGGCAGAGACACCTTCACCCCCTTGCGCTTTCTGCTCGGGTTGTCCTTTTTTCCCCGCATCTGCGAAACCGTCCTGTCCCGCTGAACCCTGGAAGGGGACGAACTTAGCCACCATGGCTGTCGGGGCGGTTTTGATGCCGGCGTCCCCAACGGTCGTCTCCGTAGTGCTGCCGGTCTGTTCCGTCCCCCCCCGTGCCGCGGAGTAGGTGCCGTAAAATCCCGTTGCGGCACGCAGCCCCTTGCTATCCGCCGTCCCCTGCGCAAACCGGTCGGGCGCCGAGCTTCCGTCTGCCGCAGCGGCCTCCACCATGGCTGCTGGTTGCTCACCAGGGTTCAGCCCGGGAACCGGGGACTTCCCGGCGGAAACAGCCGCCACTGTCTGCTCCTTTTCGGGTGCCGCCGCCGTGGCCGGCCCTACTGTCTCACCCTTCGCGTCTGCATTCTGCAGCCCCTCGGGAAGCGTTCCTTGGGAAGCGGCGCGCAATTTATCCAGCGCTGCGCCATCCATTGCCGGCCCTTTCTGTACCAGGGTCAAGTTTCTGCTTTCCCCTGAAGTAGCCGCGCTCTGTTTCGCCTGCAATGCGGTAGCATCGTTCAGGCTCTGACCGTTTCCGGCCAGCGGTTTTGCCGCACTATTCCCCTCCCCGGCCTGTTGCCCCGCCGCAAAAAGTGCTCCCTTGCCACCGGACACCGGATTCGAGGCTCCCGATACCGTATCTTGGGGAGCTGTCGCCTCGGCTATTGCTGCTTTCGTCATTGTTGCCTGCAGTGCATTTGTTTCCGGTTTCAAGAGGAAAACTCCTGCTGGCGTGGTCCCGACACCTTGCAGGGCCGGCCCCTCGCTTTCTGCCAGGTCCGGTTGCCCCGTCGGCACCTGCCCCGTTTGGGGAGGCACTGCAGCGCCATCCTTTGCCGTCACCAGGAGCATACCGGCCGCTCCTTGCTGCGCCGTGCTGGACACTGCGGACTCCTGCCCATCAGCCGCCAAGCTTTTGCGCGCGGAGGGAGCGCGCTCTGCCACCACATCAGATCCCTTTGCCTTGCCCGAAGACGGCAGTAAGATCCTGGCCGCTTGCGCTGCGACTGGCGCACCCGGGACCCCTGTCGCACTGCCGGCAGCGGTGCCTTCTCCCGCTTCTTGCTGCAGCGCCGCCGCACCCGTCACCGCGAGCTGGGCATTTTGCCACTTCAGGGACCGGAGCACCTTTGCCGTGGCCCCCTGTTGCGCTCCCTGCCCGCTTTGATCTGGCGCCCGGTTCACTGTGGGCGTCTGCTGCGACGCCTGCGCGTCACCGGTTGCAGACGCGGACGAACCGGGGCTTGCCCCTGGCCCGGGGGCAGAAGTTTGCCAAGTATCGTCCAGCGTGGAGTCGGCCGGTGCGGCGGCGTCATCCTGGGACGACTGCCTCCCCTGCAGCAGCTCGGCAAAGCTCCCTCCGCCCTGAGGCTGCGGCGAGGCCGCTCCCCCGCCTAGCTGCTGCGGTGCCACGGGAGCTACATCTTGAAACATCATTACGTTTTGCATCATCTCCACTTTTCTCACCTCCCCGGTTTGTGACGTTGGCCTGTCCAACCCTCCCTTCGCAAGGGAAGAGGTGGTAGTTTGTTTGCTCCAGCCGCCCTTAGTTCCCCTGCAGGTTCAGCCGGGTCCATTCCAGCACCCTCGGCTGGCTTATGTAGGGGATCAGCTTGACGGCGGTCTTCTGGTCCATCTGGTTCAGGAGCTCAATCAGCATCTTGTCGTCGAGCTTGTTCAGAAGCGCTCCCGCCTGGTCCGGCTTCAACCCCTTGTAAATCTTGAGCATCTTCTTGTAACGGTCAGAGTCCGCCTTCTTCTTGGCAACGATCGCCCCTTCGAGCCCCTTCTTGGCGGCGTTCAGCTCGTTCACCCTGGCGTCCAGGGTGGCGGAGAGCTTGCCGAGCGCCTCCTCCTTCGCCTTGAGCGCCACCTCCTTCTCGGCCAGCTGCTGACGCCTGGCGTCGAGAGACGCGGCTTCGTTGGGCATCTGGCGTGCCTTTTCCCCCCGCGCTTCCCCTTCGCTGGCTCCCGCCAACCGGTCCGGGGCACCCGGGAGGAACAGGTAGCCGGCCGCGGCAAGCACCAAGAGGCTCAACAAGGTCCTCCTCACCGCTGGCCTCCCCTGCTCTGGATCGCGACCTCGTCCAGAAAGGCGCGCTCGCGGTTTAGCTGTTCCCTTCGCAGGTCCCGCAGCTTCTTCTCCTTGAAGATCTCCAGCGCCTTCTTCTCCTTGGCCGCCACCACCAGGGCGTCATGCCTTTCCTGCACCGCCTTCTCGAGGATGGGGAGCGAGTCCCGGATAGTCTGGATCTCCTGGGTCTTTCTCATGGTGAAGTCGCCGTAGAGCTGCAGGTCCTTGGCTTGGATCCCCTCCAGCTGGCGCTGGGATAACTCCTGCTCCAGTTCCTGCAGAGCCCCCTTTTCGCTCAACAGCCGTTCGCGCGCGCTGTCGTGCTGCTGCCTTGCCTGGGCTAACTCAAGCTGGTGCATCTTCTCCACTTCCTTGCGGAACTTGAGCACCTGCTCAAGCCTGAATTCGTGCTGTCCTGCCATAACCCCTCCTCCAACGGTTTTGCCGCCCTACCCTTCAAAGATGCCCGACAGCACCGCTATCGACTCTTCGACACCCACCCCGTCGCTTATGTCCTGCTTCATGTAGGCGATCATCTGGTCCATCTTCGCGATGGCGTAATCTATTTTCTGGTTGCTCCCTGCCTTGTAGGCGCCGATGTTGATCATGTCCTCGGCCTGCCGGTAGGCGGCGAGGATTTCCTTGAACTGCCCCGCCACCCTGCGGTGCTCGGAGGAAGTGACGTCCGACATGACCCGGCTCGCGCTGTTCAAAAGGTCGATCGGCGGGTAGATGTTGCGGGCCGCGAGCTCCCGGGAGAGGATGATGTGCCCGTCCAGGATGCTGCGCATCGCGTCGGAGATCGGCTCGTTGAAGTCGTCCCCCTCGACCAGCACCGTGTACAGCCCGGTGATGCTCCCCCCCTGGAAGTTGCCGCTGCGCTCCAGGAGCCTGGGGAGGGCGGCGAAGACCGACGGGGTGTACCCCTTGGTGGTGGGGGGCTCGCCGATGGCAAGCCCCACTTCCCGCATCGCCATGGCGAAGCGGGTCGCCGAATCCATCATCAGGAGCACCTTCTTCCCCTGGGACTGGAAGTACTCGGCTATGGTGGTCGCTATGTAGGCGCCGCGCATCCGGACCAGGGGCGGCTGGTCCGAGGTGGCGACCACCACGACCGACTTCTTAAGCCCCTCCTCCTGCAGGTCCTTCTCGATGAACTCGCGCAGCTCGCGGCCGCGCTCGCCGATCAGGGCGATCACGTTGACGTCCGCCTCGGTGTAGCGCGCGATCATCCCCAGGAGCGTCGACTTCCCCACTCCGGAGCCCGCCATGATGCCGACCCGCTGCCCCTCGCCGCAGGTCAAAAGCCCGTTGATGGCGCGTATCCCCAGGTTGAGCGGCTTTCTGATGGGGCGGCGCTGCATCGGGTTGACCGGAGCCGCGTAGATCGGGTACTCGTCGGTCACCGCGATGGCCCCCTTGTCGTCGATCGGCGCCCCCAGCCCGTCGATCACCCGGCCGAGCAGCGCGGGACCGACCCCCAGTGAGGCCTTCTCGCGCCGCACCGAGATCAGGCTTCCCAGCCCCACCCCGCGCAGCTCCCCGAGCGGCATCAGCAGAGTCTTGTTGTCCCGGAAACCGACCACCTCTGCGGGGATCGGGTCGGTCCCCTCCGAGTGCACCTCGCACAGGGAGCCCACCGCGGTATCCGGGCAAAACCCCTCGATAACCAGCCCGACCACCTGGGTCACCCTGCCGTGGAAGCGGACCGGCTTGGTCCCCTGCACGACGCAGTGATAGCGGGAGAGATCAATCGGCGCCATGCTCCCCCCTGCGCGAGCTCTTCTCCTCGAAAAGCCTGCGGTAAATCTCGTCGAGCTGGGCGTCCAGCCCCGCGTCCAGGTTCCCCCGGGCGGTCTCCACCAGACAACCGGCTGCGGCCAGCGTCGGGTCCCCCTTCAGGGTGATGCGCCGTTTCCCCTCCGACAGGCCGGCAAACTCGGGCCGCCGGGAGATCTGCGCGTAATCGTCCGGGTGCAGCCGGACCAGCACCTCGCCGCCGTCCGAGGCGAGTTCCACCGCCCCCTGCACCACACCCGCCAGGAGCTCCGGATCCAGGGAGAGCTCGCGCAGCACCACGGTGCGCGCGATCAGCACCGAGAGCTTCAGCAGGTCCTCCTCGCTTTCCTGCAACAGGCGGGCGCGCAGCGACCCGGTGGCCAAAAGGGCCTGCGCTAGGGCCTCGCTCACCGTGGCAAGTGCCGCCTCCGCCTGCTTCTTCCCCTCTTTCACCCCGTCGGAGTGGGCCTGCCCGATGCGCCGCAGGGCCTCCTCCTCCGGGATGCAGGGGGGGGGCTGGTACGGCTCCAGCTCCTCCGGCTCGGCCTCCTGCTCCTCCTCACCGAGCCGGATCGCCCGGAAGCCGTACGGTTCCAGCTGGGGGAGCTCCCCCCCCAGGGGGCCCAGGGTGAGGCACTTCTGGGGTTCCCCCCCCTTGGGTATGATCTTAGACGAGGACATCTTCCGCACCTCGGCCGGCGATGACCACCTTCCCTTCCTCCTCCATCTTCCGGACGATCTTGATGATCTCGGACTGCGCCTTCTCCACGTCGGAGAGGCGCACCGGCCCCATCACTTCGAGGTCCTCCTTGATCATCTCGGCGGCGCGGCTGGAGATGTTGCGGAATATCTTGTCCTTCACGTCGTCGGCGGAGGTCTTCATGGCGAGCGTCAGGGTGTCGTTGCTCACCTCCCTCATGATCCCCTGGATGGCCCGGTCGTCCAGCTTGAAGATGTCCTCGAAGGTGAAAAGGTGCTTCCTGATCACCTCGGCCAGGGGGGGGTTCATGGTGTCGAGCTTGTCGAGGATCTTCTTCTCGCGGCTCCGGTCCAGGTGCGCAAACATGTCCACCACCTTCTCCACCCCGCCCACCTTGAAGCGCTGCACCCCCCCCAGTGCGGTCAGCTCGACCCGGATCACCTCGTCGATCTCGGCCAGGATCTCCGGAGAGACCTGGTCCACCTCCGCGATCCTGATCACCACCTCGGCCTGCAGTTCCTGCGGCAAGAGCGAGATGATCTCGCTGGTCTGCTTCGGCTTCAGCTTGGCGAGGATCACCGCGATGGTCTGGGGGTGCTCCTGCGAGAAGAAGTTGGCGATGGTGCGCGGGTCCATGCTGGAGAGGATGTCCGACATGTCCCCGATGCCGGAGGTGCGGATCTCCTGGAGCAGCGTCTCGGCCCGCAGCGGCCCGAGCGCCTTCTCCAGGATCTTCTTGACGAATTCCTCGCCCTGGGAGAAGAAGCCGGATTCGGGGTTGGTGATGTCGGTGAACTCGGCGACCACCGCCGCTATCTCCTCGCGCGGCACATGGCCGAGCTTCGACATGCTCTGGCTGATCTTCTTGATGTCTCCGTCGTCCATATGGCCGAAGACCTTGGCCGTGGCATCGGGGCCCAGGTACAAAAGGAGTATTGCGGCTTTCTCCGCTCCGGTCATTTACCACCTCGGGTTGCTGCGTAGTTCATCCTAGTCCTTGTGCACCAGCCAGTTCTGCAGGATCTGGGCTACCTGGTAGGGATCCTGCTTCACCTTCTCGACCAGCTCCAGCTGGGTCAGCTTCAATTTCTCGTGTTCCCGCCTGGTCGCCTCGATCATCTGGGCCGCCTCCAGATCGGTCTGCACCGGCAGGAATCCGCCGACCGGCGTTTCGCTCTTCAGGATCTTCAACAGGGGGCGGATCACGAAGAGAAGCAGCGCCAGGAAGCCGAGGGCGATCAGGCCGTTTTTCAGGGCGGCCTGCACGATGGGCGCCTCATACCACCTGGCCGCCTCCGGCGCCCCCTCGCCGGTCTCCTGGAACGGGATGTTGGCAACGGTCACCTGGTCGCCGCGCTCCGCGTTGAAGCCGACCGCGCTCTTCACCAGCGACTCGATCTTCTGCAGCTCGTCCGGGCTCCTCGGCTGGTACTTCGGCTTGGTGTCGGGCTTGGCGCCCGGAGAGAGGTCGTAGCGTCCGTCCACCAGTATGGCGACCGACACCTTGCTGAGGCTCCCCACCGGCTCGATGGTCCGGGCGGTGGAGCGGCTCACCTCGTAGTTCAGGGTCTCGTCGCTCTTGGTCCCCCCGCCGGAGGAGCCGGCAGCCGGAGCCGCCTTGCCCAGGTTGGATTGCACCCCGGGGATCCCGCTCGCCGTGGTGGTGGTACCCCCCTTCTCCTCGCTGCGCTGCTCGCTCCTGACCGCGGCGGTTTCCGGGTCGTAGCGCTCCTCGTACTTCTCCACCTGCTTGTAGTCGAAGCTCGCCGAGACCCGCGCCACCGATTTTCCGCTCCCCACCACCTTGTCCAGGAGGCTCTGCAGCTTGTCCTCCTCCCCCTTCTCGTAGAGGCGCTGGGCCTCCTGGCGCGCATCGGAGAGCTTGCTGGCCGCGTCGTTCGAGGAGCTCCTGCTGAGCACCTTGCCGCGGCTGTCCAGGACGGTGACGTTGTCCGGGTCCATCCCCTCGATGGAGGAGGCGACCAGGTGCATCACCCCCTGCACCTCACCTTCGCGCAGCACCCGGTTCGAGTGCATCTTCAGCACCACCGAGGCGGTGGCCGGCTTTTCCGCATCCTTGAAAAGGGACTTCTCGGGGAGCGCCAGGTGCACCCGGGCCGACTCGACCCCGGCGATCTGGGAGATGGTCCGGGACAGCTCGCCCTGCAGCGCCCGCTGGTAGTTGAGCTTCTGCACGAACTCGGTCATGCCGAAATTCTTGCGGTCGAAGATCTCGAACCCCACCCCGCCCCCCTGAGGGAGCCCGTCGCTGGCAAGCGAAAGCCTCAGCTCGTACACCTTGTCCGAGGGGACCAGGATCGCCTTGCCGTCGTCGGATATCTGGTAGGGAACCTTCTGCTCCTTGAGCTTCTTGACGATCTCGCCCGCGTCCTCGCCGGTCAGGTTGGCGAACAGGGGACGGTAATCGGTCTTGTTGGCGATGCCGATCAGCGCGGCGAAGGCGAGCAGGGAGACCAGTGCCACCCCCCCGACCACGATGCGCTTGCCGGCAGTCAGGGCAAGAAAAGGTTCCAGTATTTTTTTAAGGCCTTCCGGCATAGCTTCCCCATGTCACACGCGTATTCACCCCGGGCGGGGGGGTCCAGAACTGCCGCAGGCGAAGGATCCCCCGCGGATGCCCCCTGTCTGCCGGGCTATACCGGCATCCTCATGATTTCTTGGTAGGCCTCGACCGCCTTGTTCCTCACCTGGGTGAGCATCTGGAAGGAGATGCTCGCCTTCTCGACCGCGAGCATCACCTCGTGCAGCCCCTTGCTCTCGCCGGTGGCCAGGCTCTGGATCGACTGGTCCGCGCTGTTTTGCATTTCGCTCACCTTGCCGACCATCTTGCCGAGCAGGTCGCCGAACCCCTCGACCGGGTTCTGCGCCCCTTGCGCTACGGGCTGGGTCGGGAAGGCCTGGGACAGGCCGCTTATGTTGGCTATTGCGCTAATTTCCATGGGAAGCTCCTTTCAAGGTCAGCGGCCGATATCCAGCGTCTTGGTGGCCATGGACTTGGCGGCCTGGACGGCGGTCACGTTCGCCTCGTAGCTGCGGGAGGCCGATATCATGTCGGCCATCTCCTCCACCACGTTCACGTTCGGGTAGGCCACGTAGCCGGACGCGTCGGCATCGGGGTGGGTCGGCTCGTACTGCATGCGGGGCGGGTTCTGGTCCTCCTGGATCTGCGACACCGCGACCCCCCGGGCATCGCTCGCGCGCCCCAGCGCCGCCCCGAAGGAGCCGGGGGCGACCGTCGCGCTGAACACCGCGTCCTTCCTTTTGTAGGGTCCCCCCTCCGGCGTCCTGGTGGAGTTGACGTTGGCCAGATTGCTGGAGATCAGGTTCATCCTGGTCCTCTCCGCGCTGAGCGCCGAGGCGCTGATGTCCATCGAGGTAAAAAAGTCCATTTAGAGGGTCCCCCGTATCGCCTGCTTCATCATTTCAAATTTCTTGGTGAGGAGCTGGACCGAGGCGTTGTACATGATCTGGTTCTCCGCCATGCGCCCCATCTCCCCCTCCAGCTCGACCCCGTTGCCGTCGGGGCTACCCCCCTTCCCCGGCAACTCCACCAGCTCCCCGGCCACCAGCCCGATCCCGGCGCCCCCCCCTCCCTTGAGCGGGATGTGCCGCGGGTTGGGGGTTCCGGTCGTACTCCCGGCTGCCGCCCCCTTGTTAAGGGCGCTCTTCAGTTCCGCCTCGAAGGAGAGATCGGTCGGGGTGTACCCCGGCGTCTCTACATTGGCGAGGTTCGCGGAGATCAGGTTCTGCCGCCTGGCCCTCAGGTCCAGGGTCTTTCCCAAAAGCTCAACCGTCGTGCCGAACATTGCGTCAACGGGCATGTTTTCCTCCTTGTGCAGTTCACCTGCTGCCACAGCAAAAGCCGTACCAGCAATCAGTTCCCCGAGATACCGGCCACTTGAAGAACCGCAGTCATGTTTTTGACAGTCAGGGGAGTTCCCCGGCGATTCGCAGGCGCCAGGCGATATCGCTGAGCGACTCGGCGGCGAGCTTCCCCCAGGTCCCTGCGGCACCGCCCTTGACCACCTCCCGCCAGGCGTCGCGTGCCTCCCGCACCATGCCGAGCTGCAGGTAGAGTTCCCCCATCTTGTAGTGGTACTGGTCCGCCGTCTCGCCGGAGACGAGCTTCAACCCCTCCCGGTAGGCGGAAAGCCCCCCGGCGTACTCCTTGAGTGCGACCCTGGCTCCGGCGAGGGTGAAAAAGCAGTCGGACAAAAGCGGCGCCCCGGCTTTGGCCGCGCCGGCATACCGGGCGAGCAGCCGCTCGGCGCCCCGCGGCTCCCCGGCTGCCGCCAGGGCCTTGCCGAGGTAGTAGTCGCTCTCGGGGAGCACCGCCTGGCGCCCCTTCGCGTTCAGGAAGGAGAGTTCCGGGAGCACACTCTTCAGCTCCCCCCGCTCGAAGGCGATGCGCGCCAGCTGCTCGTGCATCCACTGGGCGCGCGGGTCGCGCGGGAAGCGGGTCAGGAAACTGCGGGCGCTCGACTCCGCGAGGCCCAGGTTCCCCAGGGCCAGGGCGTCCTCCACCAGGCGCGCCACCATGAAGGGGGCGCTGGCCGCAGCCCAGCTCTTCTCGGCAAGAAAGCCGAAGAGCGCGAGTTCCTCCCCCTGCATGCCGGCGCCGCGGCAGGCCTCACCCACCCGCTGGACGAACTCGGGGTCGCTCAGGCAGCGCTCTAGGTACTCCCTGTTGTTCAGGGCGAGCTGCGCCAGGGCCATGTCGTCGTGCCCCGCGTGGATGTCCCGGTACACCGCCAGCAGGAGCTCCTCGCGCAGCTTCTTCACGATGGTCACGAAGATCCCCCGGGGGTAGCAGGTCTGGTAGGCGATCGATGCCTGCAGCGCCTCCCCGGCCGGGCCGTAGAGCGCCTGCAGCAGCGCGATCTTGAAGAGCGCCTCGTCCCTCAGGGCGAAGTCCCCCGGGGCCTGGTAGATCGACTGGTACTTCTCCAAAAAGCTCCGGTACTGGTCCCGGGACAGGGTGAACATCTCCCGGTCTGCGAGCTTCATCCGTGCCCTGGCGGCGGCCGGGGTCCCGGGGGCGTGCTCCGCCACCGAGCGGTAGATCTCCAGGGCTGCCGTCTGGTCGCCGTGGCGCGCGGACAGCTCGGCCAGACGGTTCAAAAGGGGGGCGGCGTAGGCGGTGCCGTTCACCCGGTCGATGAGCCGGACCAGAAGCGCCCGCCCCCCGGCCCAGTCGCCCCCCTTGGCCCGCGCGTCGGCGTAGGTCTGCTCAATTTCCGGCGCCTGCTCCAGGTAGCCGGGCCAGAGCGCCTCGCCCTGCCGGAAGGATTTCAGTGCCTCGCCGTAGCGCTCCAGGAGGTAGAGGGCCTGGCCCGACCGGTAGCGGGCGAGCGCCTGCACCGCCGGCGCCTTGGCGAGGAAGAAGGAGAAGATCTCCAGCGCCTCGGCCCCCTGCTCCTTGTAGAGAGCCCCCTCGCCCTGCTGGAAGAGCTGCCGTTCCCCCTCCGGGAGGAGCCGCTGCAAAAGCTTCACCTCGGTCGGGACGAAGGGGAGCCCGTCGCGCGCCGGAGTGGCGAAGTCGCGCACGAACTGCTCGGTCCCGCTCAGGATCGGCTCGCGGCCGGGGGCGATGTCTACCCGCGGCGCCCGCCTCATGGCGGGGCCGATATCCAGGGCCAGGGCGGTGGGGCTGCCATACCCCAGGAGCTGCACCCCGGAGCCCTCCTCCCTGACCGGAACCGTCAGCTGCACCCCCCCCTCCCGGGAGGAGCAGAACACCCCGCCGATGTGGGAGTCGCCGTAGGAGCGCAACTTCCTGAAGCTCCTGGAGCCCGTCCCCCTCAGGTCGATCCGGACCTTGCCGGGGGTGGAGCTCAACTTATAGTCCGGCGCCGACCGGAACAGGAGGGTGATCCTGGTGAAGCCTTGGTGGGGGCGGATCTGGATGCGCAGCAGGCGGTTTGCTTCCTGCGCCCGGGCCCCGGTGGGGAGCGCGCAGCTAAGAAGCAGTAACACGAGCCAGAGCTGCCGGCCGGGGAAGGCTTTAGGGGTGGAGGTCATGAGGGGTGCTAAGGCAAAAGACGTGCCGACCGGCGCGGTGCGGGGAGACTGCGGCGCGAGCCCGCCCGGCGTGGGGGTTTGCCGGGGAATACGGGGATGTTACGCGCCCTCAGGGCGGGAGGGGGCGCGGGTCAGTCAAAAAAACTGCTGGGGGAGATGTTTTTTTGACTCTTGCCTGCTAGCTGGGGTTCAGGTAGCTGCCGAGCTTGGCATTGAGTTCCTGTGGATCGAAGGGTTGCATCATGATCCCCTTCGCCCCGGCCTTGAGCGCCTTCAGGACGGAGGTCCGGGTCCATTCCGGGGCGCAGACCACCACCGCCCCGCCCCCCTTCCCTACCAGGGGGACCAGCCTGGTGCAGATGGCGAGGTCGCGGTCCGCGGTGTGCTTGAGCGAGATGACCGCCAGCCGGACGTCCCCCTGGGTGAGGAGCCGCGGGAGATCGGCGCCCAGCGGCGCGGCGATCAGGTTGAGGCCGTTCAGCGCCAGCTCCTGCATGATGTTCTGCCTGCCGTCCTCGTCGCCCAGCACCAGGATGGAGCGGAGCGGCGGCGGCACTGCCGCCCCGTGCCCCTCCTCTCCCGGGGAAGCGGCGGACGCATCGGCCGCTGTCTCCTCGACCGGCGCCTCGGGCTGCGGGTCGAAAAGGTTGGCGAGCTGGTGCGGGATCATGATGTCCAGCCGGTTCATCTCCTGCCCGGCGATTTCCAGCGGGGCGCGGTACATCAGGTAGGACCCCTCGGGAAGCGGCAGCTCGTCGCTCAGCTTGTCCACCCCGGGGACGTACTTCACCGGGGCGAGCAGCTTCAGGTGCACCTTCTCGGGGAGTTTGGGCTGGAACACGGAGTTGAAGGAGCCGATGATCTGGTTGGCGATCTCGCCGAAGGCGTCCACGTCGTCGGGCTCCTGGATGCAGAGCCGGCGCTTCTCCGCGATGCGCGGTCCGGGGATGCCGAGCAGGATGGAGCTCATCACGATGGCGTCGGCGAGAGCGAAGAGCAGGTAGAAGCGCCCCGGATAGGATTCCCGGGACTCCACTCCCACCACGTAGATGGCGTTGTCCTCGTCCCCGAAGTAGCTCTTGCGGTCCGTGTTGAGCAGGTCGGAAGCGGCGACCGTGAGGCTCTGTCCGAGGAGCATGCTGCTCTCCTCGCCGGCCTGCTTCATGGCCGAGTCCAGCATCGATTGTAGTATCTCAAAGGCAGCCATTCGTGTATCCCGTTTCTATTTTTCCTTGCGCAGCTTCAATCCGACCAGAAAGCGCTCCCCTTCGTTCAAAAACGGGATGATGACGCAGTCGCTGTCCGACATGGAGTTGACCGTGTAGTCCTCCCCCGCGATCACCGTGGGGATGGAGAGGTTGATGTCCAACCCCCCCTTGGAGAGGATCTGTTTCACATAGCCGCCCAGCATGTTGGCGATCTCCCCGAGGGCGTCGTTCACGTCCTCTCCGACCTCGTCCACCTCCATGCCGAGCATGTTGGAGGTGATGCGCATGGCGAAGCTTTTAGGGCAGTGGATGGAGAGGATTCCGGTGTAGGTGCCGGCCAGTCCCACCATCCCGGTGACCGAGCAGTGGAACGAGGTGACCGGCTCCTTGAGGGGGTAGCTGTCCTCCAGCGTCATCATCACCATGGTGTCGAAGACCTCCTTGGTGGCGTTGATGACATAGCCGGCGAGTGCCTCCTCCTCCAGTTGGGTCGCGTGGGCGATCTCCCGGTTCAGGGACATCATAAAAGGCCTCCGAGCTTCTCATTGAGCTGGTCCGGGGTGAACGGCTTCTTGATGCTGTCGTTCGCGCCGTTGGTAAGGGCCTCCTTCAGGATATCCTCCCCCCCCTCGGTGGTGATCATGACGATCGGGACGGAGACCCCCTTCGCCCGGACGCACTTGATGAATTCCAGTCCATCCATGTTCGGCATGTTGATGTCCGAAAGGATCAGGCTGATGGTCTTCCCCTCCATGGTGCTCAACCCCTCGATGCCGTCAGCCGCCTCGTAGATGTCGTCCACCTGGAGTCCGGCCTGGCGCAGGCTCCGGGAAATGATCTTCCTCATCGTCGAAGAATCGTCCACTATCAGTACGTTGCCCATGTTCTTCTCCTCCTTGGCTGTTGGGTATCACTTAGCGCTCGGGGCGCATTGGAATCTCGGGGTCCGGCGCCGGGGGCGCGGGACGACTGCTGCGGCACCCCTTGCGGGCGCTCCTCGGCCGAAAGCGGGTTCAGGCCTCTTGCCTAGCTAATCGGCGCCGGGGGGGGAAACTTTAATCTTTAATGCGGCCCGGGTCCGGTCAGCGGGAGGCAGACAGAGAAGCGGCTCCCCTTCCCTACCACGCTCTCCACGTTGATGGAGCCGCCGTGCGCCTCCACTATCGCCTTGCTGATGGTGAGGCCGAGGCCGGTCCCTTTGAAACCCTGGGCCACGGTCGCCCGGAAATACTTGTTGAAGATGCGCGGGAGTTCCTCGGCCGGGATGCCGATCCCGGTGTCGCTCACCTCCACCAGCAGCGCCCCGTCGGCAAGCCTACCGATGAGGTGGATGGTGCCGCGGCGCGGGGTGAATTTCACCGCGTTGCCGATCAGGTTCGCGAACACCCGGCCGATCTGCTTACCGTCCAGCTCGAGACACGGGATGTCGGAGGAGATGTCGCTCACCAAGGTCGAGCCGTGCACGATGGCCTCGCGTTCCCCGTCACTCACGCACCCCCGGAGCAGGGACCCCACGTTGCAGGGGTGCCGGTCGATCGGCAGGAGCCCCACCTCCAGGCGGTAGGCGTCCAGGACGTCCTCGATCATGGAAAGCATCTTCCCGGCGCTCTTGTCCATTTCCCTCACGAAGAGATGCAGCGAAGGGTCGATCTTTTCCGGCATCTCCCCGATGAGCGCCTGCACGTACCCCATGATGACGGTGAGTGGCGATTTGAGGTCGTGGGTCATCATGGCGACAATCTCCTCCCGCTGCCACTTTTCCCGCTTTTCGCCGGTGATGTCGCGCAGCTCGAAGAATTCCCCGCCCAGCTCGCCGCTTCCCGGCAGGGCGGTGGAGCGCACCGAGATGACAGCCCCCTCCACGCTCACTTCCAGCGGAGCGTACTGCGAGTTCTCGCTCAGCACCCGGTAGATCGGGGTACGTAGCGGGAGCATGTCCACCCGCTTGCCGAGGATCTCCCCCCGGTTCACCTTGAGGATCTGCTCCGCCCTCCGGTTGATGAACACGAGCGTTCCCGTGCCGTCCAGTTGCACGATGCCGGAGTCAACCTGCTCCAACAGCATCTCTGCCATCCCTTCATGTTCCGAGCACATCCTGCCTCCGTACCAGACAAACTCTTCCCTTGCAGATAACTTATCGGAGGGCCGGGGAATAGCTTGAGCGCAATGCAAGCTTTTTCCAAAGTCTACCAGTATTTTCCGTTTTCGGGGGCAAGCGTTGCCGGAAAGCGCCCAGAGTTTAACTTAGGGAAGGGAAAAAATTCGGGGCAAGCAGAGCGGGCTGTTTGCAGGCCCCCCCTGCGAGAGATGCAAGAGGATGAAGAGGGGAGCTCGCGGCGCGCCGGTGTCTGGTTCGGGGGGCAGGGGGCGTCAGCGCTCGACTGGCAAGCCGTTTTTGTACCAGCCGACCAGGCCGTCCGACATCTGGTAGATGTCCCGGAAGCCCCGCTGGGCAAGCAAGGCGGCAGCGGCAACGGAGCGGGAGCCGACCGCGCAGTACACCAGAATCGGCCGGTCGCGCGGTATTTCCGGCACCCGCTGCTCCAGTTCCCCCAGCGGGATCAGCAGCGCGCCGCGCAGGTGCGCCTGCCGGTACTCCTCAGGGGTGCGCACATCCAGAAGCAGGATCTTTTTCTCCTTGGCAAGCAGCGCCTGCGCCTGGGTCGAGCTGATACTTCTGGGTTCCCCGGCAAAGCTTGAGGACGCGGCAAGGGTGCCGAGCAGCAAAAGTGTGACGAATATTCTCAGGGGGGATGCGATTCTCATGGCTTCTCACTCCTCGTATTCAAGTGTATACCCAACATGCGCCGGGCGAAAGCCCGCAAACTCCCGGGAGAGCCTGGCCGAGGCTGCAAAGCCGGTGCAGTGGCCGGCGCAGATTTTCTTCACGCCGTAACGCCTGAGGGCGCGGATGGTTCCGTCGATCTGGGCTTCGGAGGAAAAGGCGAGGTGGCAGCCGCCAATCACCCCGTAGATTTCGGATACCCCGGTTCGGCTGCGCGCCAGTTCCACCGTGTTGACCACCCCGGCATGGCAGCAGCCCAGGAGCAGCAGGAGCCCCTTTTTGGTGATCAGGACCAGGGACTGGTCATCCGGGACCCGGTCGGCGCTGCATCCGGCAGAGTCGCAGAAAAGGCCGGCGTCCCCCTGCTCGAATTCGGTCAGGCGTGGCACCTCGCCGGTCAGAAAGAGCCCGGGCGCCACCTCGCGGAAGGCGTCGGAGAAGGAGAAGCTGGCCCCCAGGCCGGTCAGGAACTCCTCGGTGTAGGGCATGCCGATGGAGCGGTGCGCGCCGTCCCTTATGGCGTAGCGCCGGGCGAAGAGCGCAGGGTGGGCGAACACCTCTTTCGGCCCGCAGCTCTGCAAGAGCGGCCAGAGCCCCCCGGCATGGTCGTAGTGCCCGTGCGACAGCACGACCTGACGCACCCCCCTCAGGTCGAGGTTCATGCGCTGGGCGTTGTGCAAAAGGGTATGTCCGCCTCCGGTGTCAAAGAGAATGGACTCGCCGTCGCGCTCGATCAGGGCCGCGAAGCCGTGCTCGCCGAGCGTTCCGGAGATCGGCCCCGCGCTGTTGTCGCACAGTATCCTGACCCGGCAGGTCATGAGCCCGCCACCAGACCCTTCGCCTGAAGCAGTTCGGCCACCTTGCCGGCAACGGTCGCGGTGAGCTTGACGCAGCCGCTCTTGCCGTGCGTCGTGAGTATCTTGCAGCAGGTTGCCCCGTAATCTTCCTTGAACCAGCTGTGCAAATCGCGTGTCAGGGAGGAGACGGCCTTCTTGTCGCCGTTGAGCACGAGCCCAAGAGCCATGGTGGCGCCGGAAACCGCTCCGCAGATGCAGCCGGCACCCGAACCGCCGCCGAAACCGCCGGCAAGCTGCACCACCTGGTCCGGGATCTGCGGCGCAAACGCCTGCTTCACCGAGGCGAGCACCGCCTCGGCGCAGTGCATCTTGCCAGAGCGGTAGAGCCGCTCCGCCTCCTGGGCGACCTGCGCCGCCACGTCGTTGAGCTCACCTGCTGCTTCCTTATTCTGGTTCCAGAACATGCCGCCTCCGCATTGTTTTTAGTCGTGGGCAAATTTTGAAGCCCGGGGGGGCGTGGGAGCCGCCCTTTGCTATTAATCAAGGGTTTACAAGGTAGCAAAATTTTCCGGCGCTGCACAGACTAATCGGAAGCATCCCGGCGGCATCCCGGCGAAGGCCTGTTTCTCAGCTTTGCGGCGGCACCAGCACGGGCGCAGGGGTATCGCTTTGTTTTGGAATAATGAGGGGTTTTGTGCCAGGCGGCGTCGGCAGCACCGGCCGCATTTTGGGGAACCTGCGCTAAGCCTGGCGGCGCAGGCATGACGGCTGATCATGCCTGCGCCGTGGTAAAAACACCCTCAGGGAAGGACGGCGATGCCGAAGGGACCGTTGCCCACCGGGATGGTGGCAAGGACGCTGTTGCTGTCGCCCGCGGTATTTATCACCGTGATGTCGCTGCTGCCGAAATTGGCTACATAGACCCGGTTGTTGGCCACGTCTACCGCGATCCCCAGCGGTCCCGTGCCAACCGCGATCGGACTTGCCGAAGCGCCGAGTTCCGTATTGCTGGTGGTGTTGATGGTAGAGACGGTGCCGGTGTCATTGTTGGAAACATAGGCCCGGCTGGTTGACGGGTTGAAGGCGATGCCCTTATGGATCGTCCCCGCCTGGATCGTGGTGAAGGTGCTGGCAGTGGGGTTGATGACCGAAAGTACGTTGCTGAAGCTATTGACGACGTATAACCGGCTATTTACCGAGTTGAAGACAATATCTTGAGGGGCCGACAACCCGACGCTGCCGATGGTGGTCAGAACCAGGTTGCTGCCGGCATCGATAACCGAGACGGTATTGTCCCCGGCATTTGCCACATAGACCCGGCTGCCACTGGGATCCACCGCGACTCCCCTGGGGCCGGCTCCCACAGCTACGTTGGTTACCACCGTGTTGGTCGTGGTGTCGACCACGGTGAGCGTGTTACCGAAACTGTTGGCCACGTAGACGCGGTTCAAGGCGGGGATTACGGCAACCCCCCAAGAGCCTCCTCCTCCCCCCAGGGGGACGGAGGCCACCACGGAGTTGGTGGTAAGGTCGATGACCGAAAGCGTTCCGTCGCTGTTCGCCACGTAGGCCCGGCTGGTGGCCGGAGTGGTATTGATGAGTGCCACCCCCCGGGGGCCCGATCCCACGGTGATGTCGGGAGACAGCAGTGTGAGGCCGACCGTATCGATGACCGAAAGGGTGTTGCTCCCGAAATTTGTCACGTAGGCCCGGTTGGTCGGCGAGGTGACTGCTGTCGTGCTGACCGTCACCTTGCTATTAGCTGTCTTGCCGCCGATGGTTGCCGTCACGGTGGCGCTGCCAACGGCGACAGCCGTCACCAGCCCCTTGGTGCCGGAGAGGTTACTCACCGTGGCAACGCTGGGCGAGTTGGAAGTCCAGATTGCCGCGTTGGTCAGATCCTGCTGTGGCAAGTTGCCCGTAAAGGTTCCCGTGGCGGTGAGATGGAGGACGGAACCCACCGTGACCGAAGGGTTGGTCGGGGTTACCGCTAAAGTGGCGAGGGTATTTACCGTGAGGGACGCAGAACCTGGCGGGGCGCTCCCGAGGCTCGCGCTGATGACGGTGGTACCGGTGGTATTGGCCCCTGCCGTGGCGACTCCCCGTGATCCGGCCGTGTTGCTTATGGTGGCGACGCCAGGCACGGTGGAAATCCAGGTGACCAGGTTAGTCAGGTCTTTGGTGCCGTCGGCGAAGGTTCCCGTCGCGGTGAACGGCAGTGTCGCACCTGCCACGATGCTCTGGTTCGCCGGGGTCACGGTAATCAGGTTCGGGCCCAACACGGTTACCGCGACCGGCGTTGCGGGTATGCCCAGAAAGGCAGCTCCGATGTTGCTCGTGCCGGGGGAGAGAGCAGTCGCGCTGCCGCTGTTGGCGGTAATGGAAACGATGGCGGAGTGGTCCGAGGTCCAGGTGACCTGCGAGCCGAGAATTTGGGTTGTGGTGTCCGAGAAGGTGCCGGTAGCCGTGAAGGCCAGGCTGGCACCTGCATCCACGGTAGTGTTGGCAGGCGTAACCGCCAGGGACTGCAATGCCTTGACGGTGAGGGGAACCGCCGGACTGGTCACCCCCCCGAAGCTGGCCGTGATCTGGGTCTGTCCGGGGCCCGCCGCGGTCGTGAGCCCCGAAGCGCTGATGCTGGCGATTCCCGGGCTGGATGAATTCCAGCTGGTGGTTGTGAAGTTGGTCAGGTTCTGGGAGCCGTTGGCAAAGTTCCCGACGGCGCTGAGCTGCTGGGTGGTCCCCTGGGTGGTGCCGATGATGCCCACGGCAGGGGTGGCCGGGGTTACCGTGATGGACTGCAGTGCCGCGACCGTGAGGGTGGTATGCCCGCTGATCGCCCCTGAGGCTGCCGAGATCGTGCTGCTGCCCGCGCTTAGTGCCGTGACCACCCCCAGGTTATTGATGGTGGCGACAGCAGAGGGGGAGGAAACCCAGGCGACGCTTGCCGTCAAATCTTGTGAACTGTTATCCGAGTAGATCCCGGTCGCTTTGAACTGCGCCGTGGTCCCGGCGGCGATAATTGGAGAAGTCGTGGTGACATTGATGGAAGTCAGGGTGACGGCGGGTGGCGACGATGAGCCGCTGCCACCGCCGCATCCGCAAAGTAGCAATGCCATCATGAGCGAAGCGAAGATGTTCCTGACCATGGGGTCTCCTGTACGCATTTCCTGGACGATCTACCATTAATACCTCCATATTGGCGGCTGTCAAGATCTTAGAGGTGCTTCCCCCTTTTTGCGCACTGGAAATGACTGCGTCCATAAAAAAAACGGCCTGCACGCACCATGCAGACCGCTCTTTTGTCATCTAGTTCTGCACCGCCCTGCTCAGGCAGTGCAGTTGTTCAAAAGGTAGTGCCCCACCCAGTTCTTGGAGAACTGGAAGGCGGTCCGCCCGCAGCGTTTGGTCTTGTCGTGGGACCACTGGAGGGCCTCCAGTTCCAGCTCCTTGGTCCAAGGGATCTCCATGTCGCGCTTGCGCGCCTCCCTTTCCACGCAGAGTCGCACGGCATCGAGGTAGCGTTCCTGGCTAAAGACGTGGAAGGGGACCCAGAGACCGAAGCGGTCCGAAAGTGAGACCTTCTCCTCCATCGCTTCGCTTTGCTGCAGTTCGCCGTTCACGAACTTGCCGCCGATCTTGTCGCTTTCGTACTCCGGCAGCAGGTGGCGGCGGTTTGAAGTGACGTAGATGAGGACATTTTCCGGGGCCGAGTAGACCGACCCGTCCAGAGCACTCTTGAGCATCTTGTAGCTCAGTTCGCCGATCTCGAAGGTGAGGTCGTCGCAGAGCAGGATGAAGCGGTACGGTTGGTCCTCGACGGCGCTGAATATCTCGGAAAGGTAGATCAGGTCTTCCTTCTCGACCTGGATCACGCGCAGTCCCTCGCTGGCGAACTTGTTCAGGAGGGCCTTCACGATCGACGATTTGCCGGTGCCACGTGAGCCCCAGAGCAGCGCGTTGTTGGCCGGCATCCCCTTGAGGAACTGGCGGGTATTGCTGACCATCACCTCTTTTTGCTTCTCGACTCCGAGGAGTTGCTCAAGGGTGGTCGTGTCGGTGACCTTGACCGCCTCGAGGTAGCCGGAAAAGGAGTGCCGGCGCCAGTTTGCTGCGTAGCATCTTGACCAGTCCACCGCCTTGACAGCCTTCGGGAGCAGCATTTCGACAGAGCCGAGCACGCGCTCAAGCTGGGCGACGACTTCAGGTTTCAGATTTAGCATGGTTCTCTCTTTTAAGTTAAGGATATGCTGTTATTTTTCAGGAGGCACAGGGGCCGTGCGCCAGTGGTACCGCGGGCTTAAAGGGTTTGTTTCCGGGGATTGAGTGCAGGTAGCAGCTTACATAAGGAAAGGCGGCAGGCGCATCCAGCGTGTCCGGGGCCGGGTCACCGCCGGCCAACCACTTGAAAGAATGAAATAAAACAGGGTAACTATATACGTCGTAACCGGGATATTTGTCAAACAAAAAGCCGACGGGCTGCCTCGATTCGGCTCAGCAACCGGCTCAGGAAGTCGGGATGGCTGTGGAGTGCACCAACTTCATAGCCTCTTTATTCAGGGCTTTATCAAAAGAGAAAATCTCTGCAGAACTGTTCTGAGCCTGCGCAATGAGCACACAATCAACCAGATCCAGATTTTTGTCGGCATAAAGGGAAAGGGCTGCGGATAAAGCCACCTTATCCTTGTTTACCACGCCCTTTAATGTAGGAGTCCGACCAGAACTTCTGCCGCCTCCTTTTTCGGGACCTTATAGAACTTAGTCGATATATAGATGGCTTCAACAATAACACTTTTTAGGATATGCACACTTTTCTTACCAGTTCTGACCTCCTCAAAGAAGCCTGCAGCCAACGCATACTGGTCGGGCACATCACGCATGAGGTACCGAAGCACAACATTGGTGTCCGGCAGGAAACTAGCGTTTTTTGCCATGCGCCACATCCTCCCAAACTTTTTCACGAACTTCCTGCAACGGCGGAGCCTCTTTGCGCGCATACCGTGCCAGCGCACCGGCCACATTTCTGACCGGCTTCAAGCGCACCTCTCTGCCAATTACTTCGATCTCCACGGTATTGGTATCGAGAACTCGCCTGACCTCTTTCGGAAGAGTCAGTTGCCCTTTTGAGGTTATGGTAGCGGTGGTTGACATGACGACCCCTTACCTTTTAGCTATGCATTACTTTCACTAATTGTAATGAACAACCACAACCGCGTCAATTTACAAATGTTCAGCCACGCGAGAACTTATCTTTGCCCACAGCAGCCCTGCACCGCCACTGCCGGCGAGGTCCGCTCCAGTATCGCATCGATCTCCGCACTGTCCAGAGTCTCCCTGACAACGAGCTCGGCCGTCAGTCTCTGCAGCGCACCCATGTGCGCCTCGAGCAGCACGAGTACCTCGGCGTAGGAGGTCGTCACGATGGAGCGGATCTCCGAGTCGATCTCCAGCGCAGTCGTGTCGCTGAAATTCTTGGCGCCGGGTGCGGCGCCCATGCCCGCAGCGGTTGACTCATGGTTTCCGAAGGCGACCGGCCCGAAGGCCTGGGACATCCCCCACTCGCACACCATCTTCCTGGCCGTGTCGGTGGCACGGGCCAGGTCGTTGCCGGCCCCGGTGGTAGTCGTGTTGAAGACCAGTTCCTCGGCCGCGCGCCCCCCCATCAGCACCTTGAGGTGGCCGTCGAGCATCACCTTGGTGTAGCTGTAGATGTCCTCGGTAGGGATCTGAACGGTGACGCCCAGGGCCCGCCCCCGCGGGATGATCGACACCTTGTGCACCGGGTCGCAACCGGGGACCAGTTTTGCCACCAGCACATGCCCCGCCTCGTGGTAGGCGGTGGTAAGTTTCGATTTTTCCGAAAGCACCAGCGACTTCTTTTCCACCCCCATCAGCACCTTGTCCTTGGCGCTGTCGAAATCCACCATCTCCACCTGTCCCTTGTTCGACCTGGCCGCCAGGATGGCTGCCTCATTGACCACGTTGGCAAGGTCGGCGCCGGAAAATCCGGGAGTCCCCCGCGCGATGACCCGCAGGTCCACCTCGGAGCAGAGCGGAACGTTTTTGGCGTGGACCTTGAGGATCTCCTCGCGCCCCCTGATATCGGGAGAGCCGACCACCACCTGGCGGTCGAAGCGTCCGCTGCGCAGCAGCGCCGGGTCCAGCACCTCGGGGCGGTTGGTGGCGGCGAGCACGACGATCCCGGAATTGACCGCAAAACCGTCCATCTCCACCAGGAGCTGGTTCAGGGTCTGGTCCCTCTCGTCACTGGCGCCGCCGCTGCCGCCGTCGCGCCGGCGCCCGACGGCGTCGATCTCGTCGATAAAGAGGATGCAGGGCGAGGCTTTTTTCCCCTGGACGAAGAGGTCCCTGACCCGGGAGGCCCCGACCCCCACATACATCTCGACGAACTCGGAGCCGGATATGGCGAAAAACGGCACCCCGGCTTCCCCCGCCACCGCCCTGGCCAAAAGCGTCTTGCCGGTCCCCGGCGGGCCGACCAGGAGCACGCCGGTCGGCATCTTGCCGCCAAGCACGGTGAACTTTCCCGGGTCCCGCAGGAACTCCACGGTTTCCTGGAGCTCGGTCTTTGCCTCTTCGGCTCCCGCCACATCGCCGAAGCAGGTAGTGGACCGGGAACCGTTGACCAGCCTCGCCTTGCTCCGCCCGAAACCGGTGAACTTGCGCATGATCAGCAGGACGACTCCGGCCGCGGCCAGTATGAAGCCGAGTTCGAACCACTTCGGCTGCTCGGCCGCGGGGCTGGAGGAAAAGTCGATGCGCTTGGCAACCAGCAGGTTTGCCAACTCAGCTCCTTTCGGCAGGAAGAGCTGAAACTTTTTGCCGCCCTTGCCCTCGGCTGTTATCTCATCGCCGGCAATCTTGACTCTCAGAATGCCGCCGGAATTCACCTTGTCCATGAACGAGGTATAACTGATCTGTTTGTTCTTTTCGGTCTGATACTGGCTCCAGGCATATTGCCCGTACCAGAGAGCCCCGGAAACTACAATAGCTGCTAAAATTATCAACAAACGAGTGTTTTTTCTATAAACCATTTTTCCTCTTGTGACGTGACTGATAATAGATTACATAAGGTTCAAACTGAGATTAACATGCACCAGGTATATTCCAACATGGATCAAACTATAGGTAATCATTCTGCAGAAGGTTAGTGCATGCTAAATCTGCACTTTGCAACGCATAAACTGGGACTATTATTACCTCAACCCCAATTTTTTTGTATAGCCAATTTATCTTAATATTTTTCGTTTAAGAGAATCGCTAGGTGTCTGGTTCGCTATTCCCTACCTCACGGCTTATGGGGTTTTTAACCGAACCCTGCGTTATCTGCTATGCGGATTCCCGGCAATAGTCTAAGGTGATCCTGCAGCGTTCCCGTGCGCTCCACGTCACCAGACAAGAGGTAGCTATTCCTGTCGCAAACTTGAAGTCTGCCAGGAAACCACGTGCCATCATTTCCGCCTTCCGGTGCATCACCATGTCCCGCCGAAACAGTTCAACAGCAGCTGATCGAGTCCAACCGCCGCGAGTACGGGGGTATGTACCACCTTTTGAATTTTGCCGGAACCGAACGGCTGGCCGCCGCCGGCGCGGAACGCCGCGAACTGCTGGGCTGGCTGGAGCAGCACGCGCGCTTCGGATACGCCGGGACCAAGGTCGATTGCAACGGCCTCTCCCTCGGTTGCCAGTGCTGCGGCGAGGGTGGCTGGTCCTGCCTGTTCGTGAACGGCCGCTGCAACGGGCGCTGCTTCTACTGCCCCACGGCACAGGACGACGACGGTCCGCCGGTCACCAACGGCCTGGCATTCACCTCTGCGGAGGATTACGCCGCCTATGTTGCGGCCCTGGGGTTTAGTGGAGTCAGCATAAGCGGCGGCGAGCCGCTCTTGACGCCCGAGTTGACACTCTCCTACCTGAGCGCCGTGCGCAGGCGCTGCGGTGATGCGATCCACCTCTGGCTCTACACCAACGGCACCATCCTGACTGCCGAGCTATGCCGCCGCCTGCGTGACGCGGGGCTGAACGAGATCCGCTTCGACCTGGGCGCGGTGCGCTATAATCTCAAAAAATTGCGCCTTGCGGTGGGTGCCATCCCGACGGTGACGGTGGAGATCCCTGCGGTGCCGGAAGAAGAGGAACTGCTGAAGCTGAAGCTGGTGGAAATGGCCGAGGCGGGGGCGAACCACCTCAATCTGCATCAGATGCGGCTGACCCCCTACAACTTCGGGCCGCTGACGGAGCGGGGCTACACCTTTTTGCACGGCGAGAAGGTGACGGTGCTGGAGTCTGAACTCTGCGCCCTGCGGCTGGTCCGTTTCGGGCTGGAACAGGGAATCGCGCTGCCGGTGAACTACTGCTCTTTCCCGTACAAGCGGCGCTTTCAGCACGCGGCCGCGCGGCGGAGGGCGGCCCAGACCGTGCGCGCCCCCGGCGAAGTGGTGACCGAACCGGGCTTCCTGCGGACCCTGACGGCGGACGGCGTGCGTTACTGCGATGCCGCCCTGCTGCAGAGCCCGAGCTATCGGCTCCCCTTTGAAAAGGTCGTGCTGGAAACCGGGCGTGCCCTGTACCTGGAGCGGCGGCCGGTGACGCCGGTACTGGAATTGTCTTGGGATGAACGTAGCGCCCTGGAGGCGGGAAAGCCTCCGGAGCACCTGGCCCGTTTTGAAAGGATCGAGTGCGGATTGGCTGATTATTTTTAAAGACTGTGAGGTTTGACAGGTGAGGTGTGATAGAAGCTTGAGATCACTCGTCACACCTTACCCATTCCGGGTTTCAATTACCGGTTTCCAGATAAAGGCTCACGGTGAAACTCTCCTCCACTGTCTCGAAAAGCAGCGTCAGAGTATCCGGCAGGGAGCATACCGTCATTTCGTATTCCCCTCCGCTTATTACCGATGGGGTGGAGAGCTTCACCTCGTGCCCGTCCTTGACAAAATGGTGCTTGAACGAGCCGCCGATCATGTTCGCTATCTCTCCGAGGGCGTCCGCCATCTCTTCTTCGCATTCATCGACCTCCATGCCGAGCATCGTGGCGGTGAATTGCAATGCCTGTTTCCGGGAGGCATTGATACTGATCATTCCGTTATAGCCACCGGCAAAACCAACCATGGCGCTTACACTGTCCTTGAAAGTAGTCACGGTTTCCGCTTTTTTGGAGGACAAAACACCGCCGCCGACCATGGTGCTGAAGATCTCCAGCACATCGTCGTTGAGGTGGCCTATCAGTTGCTCTTCCGTGGTGTTCAGCTGGCTGAGTATCTTTTCACCGATCATATAGCTTTCTCCTCCATAAAGATCCGGCTGTCAGGCCTTGGGTTCTAAGGTTCGACCTCTCGGCCTGCTAAGAAAAATCGCTCCAGAATAAAAACTATCGGTACCGGATATAAAACCTTTAACTTTTTTGCTCAGCACCCGGAAAACTCCCGAGCCGGTGGACCCGTCTCGCCTCCCCTGGCAGCTCTCAAGCCGGGTTGGAGCAGCATCCCTGGCCGACACCCATCCAGTCCCCGGTTTGCCAACCTCAAATTTTCCTCGAAAAGCAGATGCCCTAAGCGATACACTAAAGAGATGAACAAGCAAGCCCTATGCTCACTCTGCCTGGCGCTCGTCCTCGTCCTGTTCGGCTCCGCGGCCTCTGCTCTCAGCGTGCCGGAGCGACTGGTCTACGACGTCAGCTGGTCCGGCCTTGGTGCCGGAACCGCCGTGCAGGAGGTCACTTCTCTGGACGGGGAGCTGCATATCGTTTACACCGTCCGCTCCTCCGGGTTGGTCAACGCCTTCTTCCCGATCGACGACAGAGAAGAGTCGGTGCTGTCCCGGGGTAGCGGGGCGCATGCGTTCGGCAGTCCACGGCTCTACCGGGAGAAGATCAACGAGGGGAAAACCCATACGGTAAAGGAGGCGCACTTCGATCTGGCCAGGCTCAAGGTCGACACCAAGGATTTCCTGAACAACACCGAGAAAAGCGATGCCATCAGCGCCAAGACCTTCGACACCCTTTCCAGCATCTATTCCATACGCTCCAGCGGGCTCGCGCCGGGTGTGCCAGTTTCTCTCGAGATCTTCGACTGCAAGAGGCTTTGGAATGCCGAGGTGCGCGTGGTGCAGCGGGAGAAGGTCGCCACGCCGGTCGGCAGGTTCAATGCCCTGGTGGTGACAACGGATCTCAAGGCTGAGGGGGTGAAGCCCCGCCCCGCATACATGAAGGTCTGGCTCTCCGACGACGACCTCCGGATTCCCGTCAAGATTGCGATCAAGCTGAAGATGGGAGAATTGACGGCGACGCTCTCCGGTGGGAGCCACTGGCAGCACTAGCCACCCGGACCGGGAACCCGGGGATGGGGCCCGTTGTTGCGCGAGGCGTGTCCCTTTTGTTCCCTTCCGCGCTCGCGCGGGTGGGGAAGGAAAAAACCCGGAAAGCTGACGGGGCTTTCCGGGACGAGAGCAGCCTTGTTAGTCGGGGCGCGTTGAAAGGTACTAGCGCGGAGTCTTGACCGGGGCCGGCTCGCCCTCTCCCACCAGCTCTGCCGTGGTCCTGATCCCGTTCTCGTTGCTTGGTCCGCTGCCGTTGAAAAGCAGGTACATCGGCTTTTCCTTCTGCAGCAGGTTCAAGCAGTTCTGCAAATCTTCCAGGTGGTAATAAAGGTTGGTTTGCCCGGACGAGATACCATCCTGCGGCAACGCCCTGCCATCCGGCATAAAGACAAGCTGGCCAAAGTACTTTCCGCTATTTTTCAGCCAGATGCGTGGTACGAACTGGTTTGCAGAGTACATGACTTCGTATTCCTGGATCTCCGTTATTGCCATTGCCCATCTCCTTTTGTCATTAGATTCATGTTTAGGGCCCGAGGCTCCCTCTCCCCGGCCCAAGCTCAAAGTCAAGGCTCTGTTCCAAAACCCACAGTGCAGATTCAATCACAGATTCCCCCTTCGCTCTTGAAAGCGGCCGGTTCAGCTCGCCCCGGGTCTATGTGCTGACGATGACGCGGCAGGGCGATCAGGCCCGTCGATGCAGCCGGGTCGAATCATTGGATAAATGCAACCTTTGTTGGCCGCTCGTCAACTGCCAAACGACACCCACCTGGTTTCACCGTCGTGGAAGGTTTTTTGATCGACACGCCGGGGCGTTACGCGCAGGATTTCGATCTTGGTGCGGGGGATCTTGCTGGGGGAACAGCAGGGGAGATGGTGCGGCACTCACTTCCCCAAGCCGGCGCCGCTGGCCGGCTTAAAGTCGGGGGCCGTAGAGCGGTTGCGGTTGCGGCACAGGCACGAGATGCACCGGGCCCAGGATGGAGTAGGGTTCGATCCTGGAATACCTGCCGGTAGCGTCCTTGGTGAACCAGACGAAATACGCCCACTCCTCCCCGGTCACCCGGTAGCTCCCTTCGTTGCCGGACTTGGAGAGGTCTCCCATGAAAACCAGCTGTCCTCCGAGCGCGATGATCTCGGCGAAGCCCAGTTCTCTGGTGCACGTAACCGGTTTCGTCCTGAACTTGAACAGTGCCTCCGCCACCCGCCTGGACTGCCGGAAGCCGTTGAGGGAAAACGGGAGGGTCCCCCCCTTTTGCGGGTAGAGTACGGCGGAGGGGGGGAAGAGCGGGAGCGTTTTGGCGTCGCGAAGCGCCTTTGCCGCAGGGTAGTCGATGACGCCGTACCCGTAGTTGCTCGGGTCGTAGCCGGTCGGAAAGTTGGCCGCGGTCGATCTCAGGGCAGCCTTGACGTCAAACCAGTTCCAGCCGGGGTGCTGGAACTTGAGGCACGCCATGAGCCCCGCCAACTGGGCGGTCACCCCGGACGGCGTGGTGCCCTGCCCCTTGCCGTGCAGGTACCCGGTGGGGACGCCGAACTCGATGCCAGGACCGGTCATACCCCCGATCCTGTTCACCGTGGTGAACGCCGCCGGGGGCGGGGCGTTATCCGGCTGAGGGCGGCGCGGCTCGTAGGCAAAGACGTGCGTCATGCCGTTCTGGGTCAGCTTTTGGTAAAGTGCCGAATCGTAGAGGGATTGCCAGCCGCTGAAACTGGAGGAGAGGATGGTGGCGCCGACGCTCTTGGCGTCCTCGATGAGACGCGCAGGATTGAGATAATTCTTTTCGCCGGGAGATGACGGGGTGACCTGCACCTCGGAGGAGAGACTATACCCTGCGTCGAGCACGGCGCCCCTGGCGTTGCCGAGCGCGTGGCTCGTGTTGATGCGCAGGCCGACCGGCGCCCCGGCTGCGGCGGGCCGGGAAAGGCAGAGGGCAAGAGCGAGGGATCCAAGCAGAACTATTCTGAGCATTTTTCCCGATCCTTGGAAGTAGTACAGCGGCCTAAAGGGCCCGGCGGGGGGAGCCAGGAGGCGCCAGAGCATAGGTAGCAGATTTAGAAAAAGATTGTCTATAAATTCCCGCTAAGCTATAATTAATTTGACTTAACATTGCGCATTTTAGTGCGCGGCCGAAAGACCTTGGAATGAGATTCGCTAAAGCACGGATGGTTGGCGAGATGGTTGGGACAGATCGCAAGCAGTCACGATTGCGCAGCCTGCCAGCACTGCTCGGTACATGAGGGGATCTCCCGAATCTGAAGACCCGGCAGGGTTCCATGCAGTGGTATCGGCAAAAGTAGGCTCCCCGAGAGCGGAATGAGGAGGTACAACAATGAAAAGCATTAAAAGGGTAATATTTACCACCGTAGCAATGGTTGGCCTGATCGGATTTACCACAGGCAGAAGCTTGTCCGCAAGTTTCGACTCGTTCAAACCTGGTGCTTCGACGTTCACCGAAAGGGATTTCTCGGTTACCAACCCCAGTGGTGAATCTGTTAACACTGGCACAGGCGGTGCGGTCGGTACCGGCGCTGGCGGCACGGTCGGCAACGAGGGGATCTCCACCGGCACCGGCACGGGTTCGGGCTCAGAGAACGGCACCATGGGCACCGGCACCGGCGGCAGCGTGGGCACCGGCACGGGTACCATGGGTACCCCTGCCACCGGTTCGACGGGTACCGGTGGCACCATGGGTACCGGAACGGGTGGCTCAATGGACACCGGAACCGGTGGCATGGGTGGTTCTATGGGTACCGGTACGGGTGGTACCGGTGGTATTGGTGGAGGAGCTGGCGGGGTTGGAGGGACTGGTGGTGCGGGTGGTGGAGGGCGGTAACACTTCTACTGTTTGATCTGCGGGGTTCGGGGGCAGCTCTTGGGGAGCGCAGGCCTTTACCAAAAGGCGGCTTACCCAAGGTCTGCCCCTTTCTTGGTAATACGGCAAACCAACGGCATTCAGCTCAAAGGGAAATGCACCCCGCACCGTCAGCCGGATGTTATTGAGGGGAGCCAACCGCATTGATTTCAAGCACCACATCTTCGATATGGCTGAAGGATTCCGAGGTGGCACCCACAGGTTTGACAATTTCCAGCGACCACAAACCGCCTTGAGTTGACCGGCCTATCGGGCTCGCATCCACCAGGGAGTTAACGCCGCACAGTTCGACCGGGTGAACCGAGCGGCGGTTTTCCACCCTGCCAAGGAGACAGGAGGCGCGGCCGGACTGGTCCACCTCAAAACTCCGCCCGGATCTTTCATACACCGCTTCCTCGGGAAGACGGATGATCAATGACCAGGGCACCGTTCCCGCTTCCCCTATCAACGCTGCGCCGATACCCCGCAGGCGACAGTTGTCATGACCCCGGAAGAGATCAGCAGGAATCTGCAGCTTTAACGAATAACTGTCCCGTGAATGCTTCAGGAGCGCCCATGCGTTTCGATTCAATAAAGAGCGCACCGATACCACCCGGGTGAAGGGCTGTTCTAGTTGGTGGTACCCGGCGAGCCATTCGATGGCATTGCGAATCCAGATCGAGAGACTGGTAATCGAGGTGCCGAGTGTCTCGGCTGCCGATGGCAGAGGCGACGACGCCTCGGCACGGTCATAAAGCTTCTTGAGCCCCTCTTCAGCCACGCAGGCGCGATTGACCGCCTCCTCATAGTCCCGGCACAGGCGCTTGAGGGCGAGGTCGCGCTGTTCGTTCAGGGCAAACGGCTGGCCGGGAGCCGCGAGGTCTCTTTTCCGCTGAACCGCCTCGGCCCGGTAGTCAGCACTGCTTTTGATCCCCTCATCTGCCGCAACCTCGCTTTTCGCCTGTTCTTCCTCGATCGGCTCCATCAGGGTGAGAACTTCAGATTCGTCCTGAGCTTCCTGCGTTTCGCCGGAGATATCCTCTCCTTTGCTGGGCGCGACGACATCTCTATTGAATATGTCTTTTTCCGTAGCTTGCTTGAAAAGCCCAAGTTTTTTCTCCTGAACCTCTAGATCCGTCAGGAACAGATTCCAGGCATAGTCCAGAGAGGAATAGTCTTTGAAATCGTCGAGGCATCTGTTTATCAGAGCATCCGCTTGATTAAGCAGCATTTCAAGGTGCCAGTAGCGAAATCTTGCGGCCAGCATATCAGGGTCGGGACGATAGAGGACTATATTGCACGCCAACTCACCCATTTTTTACCTCCTTTATGCCTAAGTCCGTTATGAGCAGGATTAACCCCGCCCGCTCTCCTGATGCACTCCCAAAGGCCCCAGATCGGGGCCTCCTGCGCAAACGGTTCCAGTCCCGAGGAGTGTCCTGGAGCTGGAAACCGCCAGGGCTGGGAGTTGCTGACCGGAATAGCGCACGGGTCCCCGGCAAGGTATGGTCTAAACGTACATTAATATACCCAAATGTCCAGTCTGAATACAATCCCCCCCGGGGAATGTTGAACCCAATCTGCCGGCAGATTCCGGATTATGGTTGCAAACCCCCTTGGGCTATGGCAGTTTTACGGGGACATCACAGGAGCCGCCATGTACAAGAAACCAGCCATGTTCGCCATGGGCGATATCAACGCCTTCTTTGGCCTGATGCTGGACAACATGTCTGACCTGGTCATCATGGCCGCCATCCTGACCGGCGTCTTCGGCATGCCGCGCGATCTGGTCCTCTCCCGGATGCTCCCCGGCAGCGCCGTGGGCGTGCTGGTCGGCGACCTGCTCTACTCGTGGATGGCCTGGCGGCTTGCCAGGAAAACCGGGCGCAGCGACGTTACCGCCATGCCCTTGGGGCTCGACACCCCCTCGACATTCGGGATGGCCTTCGGCGTGATCGGCCCCTGCTACCTGGCAACCAAGGATGCGCAGCTGACCTGGCAGGTCGCCATGGCGACCGTCGTCCTGATGGGGCTTTTCAAGATTGCCGTTTCTTTTTGCGGCCCGGCTGTGCGCCGGGTGGTCCCGCGCGCCGGCCTGCTCGGGAGCATTGCCGCCGTGGCGCTTCTGCTGATCGCCTATCTCCCCTTTCTCAAGCTGTTCGCCTCGCCGGTGGTCGGGTTTCTCTCCCTGGGGATCGTATTCATCTCGCTGCTGGCCCGCTTCAAGCTTCCCTTGCGGCTGCCCGGAGCGCTGGCTGGCATCCTGTGCGGCACCCTGGCTTATTACCTGCTGGGGGCCTTCGGCCTGTTGCCCGTCGGGGCACATGTCGCACTGAGCGCACCGGCGCTCGCCTTCTACCTTCCCGTTCCCTCCCTGCGGTTTCTCCCCGGCATGTCCCGGGCGCTTGCCTACCTCCCCCTGGCGATCCCCTTCGCCCTGGCGACCGTCGTGGGTGGGGTCGACGTGACCGAGAGTGCGGCCGTGGCCGGGGACGACTACCATACCCGCGACATCCTGCTGGTGGAGGGGTTCGCCACCCTGCTTGCCGGGATGTGCGGCGGCGTGATCCAGTCCTGCCCCTACATCGGGCACCCGGCCTACAAGGAAATGGGGGGACGCTCCGGCTACACCATCGCCACCGGCCTTTTTATCGGCCTGGGGGCGGTGTTCGGCTACCTTTCCTTTTTCGTGAGCCTGCTCCCCGAGGCGGCCGTCGCGCCGATTCTCATCTTTATCGGGATCGAGATCACCGCGCAGGCCTTCGAGGCGACACCCGCCAGACATTACCGCGCGGTGGTCATTTCCTTCATTCCGGTGATCGCCTGCCTGGTCTCGATCGAGTTCGGCCAACTGTTGGGGGGACTCGGCAAGAGCGCGGCTGACCTCTCCGGAGAACTTCTGGCCACCTGCAACGCCACCACGCTCCTGGGGAACGGCTTCATCGTCACCTCCCTCCTTTGGGGGGCCGCCTTTGCCCAGGTGCTCGACCACAAACCGGGCAAGGCCGCGCTCTGGCTGGCGCTTTGCGCCCTGTTTTCCCTATGTGGCATCATCCATTCGCCGCTTCCCTCGGGGGCGATCTTCTCGCCGCTGGCGCCGCCTGTCCCGATGGTCTGGCACCTGGCCGCCGGCTACGGCATCATGTCCCTCACCTTCTTGCTGCTGCAATGGTGGCAAGGCCACCCCCAAGCGCCGAAGTAGCCCGCCTTTCCTGCGACGGACTTCGGCTATACGAATGATGGCGCAACACGCGCAGGATGTTTCTTGCCTCCAAGCACCCCCTTTATGCCGGATCCCCTCCACCTCCTTTCACCCTTTCGCTCTTTCCCCTAACCCTTGGCCGTTTTTTACCGGCATATTCCAGCGCCCACCCGGCAGACCGGAAAATGCTCGAGGGGGGAAGGCCGACGCCCCTGACTGTTCACTCTTCATACATTATTTGATAATAATGTGACCTCGCCAACGCTAATTCAACCGCATCGAGCCAAAAAACAGTAACAACATTAGCCTGTTGTCAATTTTACATTTGGGCACCTATCGTGAACACTACGGGTGAGGTCGAAATTCATGGCGACAGGGGGTGAGAAAGGCAGCACGCGGTGCACCGACCGTTTGAAGGAGGCAAATCCCTAAACTAAATGACAGGAGAAAGAACATGACAAATGAGTTTGTGAATACAAACAATACTGTCGGAGTCGGGCTTTTTGAGGTAATCGGTTTGTTAGTGGCTACAGTATTCGGAATTGGCCCTCTAATCCTAATCCTCTGCGACTGATCGGAACCTTTGTACTGCGGCGGACCCGAAAGGTACGCCACTTTCAGCGCAAAAATTAAGGGCCCGGAAACGGGCCGCCTTTAACCTTTCAAGGATACGCCTCGAATAGTATCTATCCTGGCGATAGACTTTGGCTGAACGAAGTGATATCGTACGGCGGAAAGGGTCGGCTAAAGATCCACCGTCCCGCCCAAAAAAACAGCCGAATGATTAGGCTTCCCAAGTCCAAAATTGATAGGTGACTTTATGCGAAAGATCCTGAGTTTATCCTTTTTATGTCTTCTTGCCGCCTCGTTCACCGCTCAGTCTGCTAGGGCAGAGGAGAAAGTGGCGATCAGGACCAAATCCGGCATGGAGTACACCTCTCTTAGAGAAGGTACCGGACCTACTCCACGAGTCAGCGACACGGTGGTGGTCCACTATCGCGGCACGTTGTTGAACGGTCGCGAATTTGACAATTCCTATAAAAGGGGAAGACCGACGGAATTCCAACTTGACGAAGTCATCAAGTGCTGGACGGAGGGTCTGCAGATGATGAAGGTGGGTGGCAAGGCCGAACTGGACTGCCCGGCAAACCTGGCCTACGGTGAACAGGGCTCGATGGGTTCCATCCCGCCGAATTCCTCTCTTATCTTTGAAGTGGAACTGCTCGCCATCAAGTAGGCTAATCCTCACCACCCCCACCCCAGCCCTTGCAGGGGAGGTAGTTTTTCTGGCGCACAAAATCAAAGGGCCGGGAAAATTCCCGGCCCCTTGGCACGCTGCCTTGGTACCTACTGCCTTCCTTTCACCAGCCGTAACCTGGGTCTCCCGGTTGCAACCTGCCCACTCCCCCCCAAAGCGTAGACCAGTTCCGTGCAGCCATCTATCAGCTGGGCTAATTCTCCGTTAAGCCCGTACACCTGACTGTAAAAGATATTCTCCATGAGTTGCATTCTTTCCAGGGGAGTCTTGCCTTTGCGAAGTTGCGCGTCAATGGTCCATTGCAGTTGCCGGCGCCTGATAGTTTGCTCCGGGGTTCTGCCGATGCATGCCTGTCTAATGGCCTCATCGGCTATTTCATCAAAATGAGTGGGATCCTTTTTGAATAGCTCACTCAACTCTTCTGGTGTGTATCTGGCGAATTCGGTTTTTGATATGGTGCTCATGGCGCCCTCCACCGCTTTTCGCGCCTTTAGGAATTCATCGACACTGCAAGTTAGAGACAGTATAACATTTCTGCAATGCTGAAAACAACCATTTGCTGTGCCAATGGCCGAGTTGTTCAACATGCTGGAAAGACGCCCCTCGCTTATCCGGACCGGTACCCGCAAGAAGCCGGGCAGCATCCTGACAGTCAAGTTATCACCATGGAGGCGCATGGTCTATCGGGAGGCCGGCACAAAAACTCTGTTCAGTGCCTCCTCCCGGGGGCGGGAACGGTCGCCGACGGCCCCCGCGTAATGAGTTGTTCATGGTATGGCTCCTGTGGTACCGTAGACAAAGGAGGGGCAAGGAGGTACCAAAATGACACCCTTACTACTGATAATTGCAGTGATAGGAGCCGTCCTCACACTCTGGTTGGTCGTGATTCCCATCGAATTGGTGGCGGGGACCGTCACCGCCTTTCGCCATGGCGACCGCAGGGCGCAGGGCCCGAAAAGGCCTTGAAAGTTCGGCAGAAGCCATAAACGTGGATGCAGAATAGATAAGCCCCTGGCTGGTTGCCAGGGGCTTTTTTGTTACAATGGTTTCCGATATCACCCCACCACAAAGAGGTCAGCCCGCACGTCAAGACGGCGCCAGCTTTGGCGCCAGCGCCTGAGGCAGTGTCCTTTTACGAGTTACCACCCCGCTTTCTTCATGAGTCAGGTGAGCGGCGCCTCGGGCGATTCTGTACCGGTGCGGTCCTCTGGTGGCTCCTCTAAGCTGACCCGCCCAATCTTTCCGGACCGAAGTTCCCGCAGAAAGGTTTCCGAGGCCCGGTTTGAATCGACCACCCCGCCGCTGACCAGGCAACCGAGGCAGCGGCCGATCGTCTCGATAAGTTCACCGGCACTTTCGGGCAATTCCTTGAGCTTATAGCGGTTCTTGAGCAGCCCCGGGTAGCGCTGCATCATATATTCGGCGGCGAAGTGCCCGACCTTGGTGTAGTCGAGGGCACTGGCCCCGATAGCGCCGCTGGTAGCCAGGCGGTAGGCCACGTCCTGGTCGCTCATGTCGGGCCAGAGCAGGCCGGGGGTGTCGAAGAGGAGAATGCCGTTGTGCAGGTCGATCTGCTGGGGGCGCAGGGTAATGGCGGGTTTGTCGCCGACCGGAGCGATGCTTTTCCCTGCCAGGGTATTGATCAGAGTCGATTTGCCGACGTTCGGTATGCCGAACACCATAACGCGTATGGGGTAGCCCGGGTTGCCCCGGTTCGGCACCAGGCGCTGGCAGAGCTTGATCAACTTCTTGGTCTCCGGGATCAGCTTCGCCGATATGGGTAGGGCGCGCACCCCTGACTCGGCCTCGAAATGGCGGACCCAGGCATCGGTGGCAACCGGGTCAGCAAGATCCTTCTTGTTCAAAAGCTTGATGCAGGGCTTTCTCAGGCGCATCTCTGCGAATTTGTGATTCGAACTCGAGAAAGGGAGGCGAGCGTCTAGGACCTCGATGAGCAGGTCCATCTTCCGGATCGACTCGAACATCTGTTCCTGCGCCTTGCCCATGTGTCCGGGGTACCATTTTATCGTCATCAGCGTGTTCTCTCCCTGCCAGGCTGTTTTCGCGAAGCCCACAGTATCACAAAGATAGCCTTATGAACACCACTGCATTGAGCCATCGGCTCAGCCGACCGCATCGAGGGGGAACTCGGTCTTGCTCAAAACCCTCTTTAGTGCGAAGGACGACTGTACCCGCCACTCACCTGGCAGACCGGTAAGCTTGTTGTGCAGGCGGCCATAATCGTTGGTGTCCCGCCCGATGATCCGCAACAGGTAATCCACGTCACCTGACTGAGGTAGCATTCCATCAATTCGGGGACGGTGCAAATGGCCTCCTAAAAGGTGCACAGTTTCTCGCGCTGCTGCCCGTCCGAGAACACGCGGGTGCCCTCCCCCTCACCTCCGCCGTGGCGCTCACCAATGCCACCCACCCCCGCCGCGCCCGCCACACGTGGCACCCTCCGCCCTCGCCTCGTTTTCCCCTGGTGGAGCAACCCTTGGCTTTCCGGGCCTTCTCCCCAGTCAACACTTCTTCTTCAGCCCCCGCTTTGCTAAAATAAGCTTAAACAGAAGAGTCATTGAGACCACCTGCCAGTTGCAGCCTGGCGCGACCGGAGCTAATCGGCCGCATTTTTCGCGACTGCTAAAGGAGGATATTATGAATAAAGGTAAAGACATCATCTTGGTTACCGGCGCTACCGGCAACCAGGGGGGCGCCATCGCCCGGCAGCTGCTTAACGACGGATACCGGGTCAGGGCCTTGACCCGCAATCTTCAAGGGGACAAGGCGCAGGCTCTGGCCACCCTGGGCGCCCAACTGGTGCAAGGGGATTGGGACGATCCGCAATCGCTGGAGCGTGCCTTGGACGGGTGCTGGGGAGCGTATTCTGTGCAGAGCAACCAGGAGGGCGTAGCCCTGGAGGAAGAGCAGGGCAAACGCTTTGCCGAGATTGCCCGCAGCAGCGGTATTTTTCATTTTGTCTACTCATCGGTCGGCTCCGCCCAGCGCGGCACCGGGGTAGCGCACTTCGACAACAAATGGCGCGTCGAGGGGGAGATCCGCTCACTTGCCTTCCCGTCCTACACCATACTGCGGCCGGTCTTCTTCATGGAGAACTTCCTCTCTTTCTGGTTGAAACCGGGGATCCTGGAGGGGAAACTGCGCCTCCCCCTCGCTCCGCAAACCGGGTTGCAGATGATCGCCCTGGAGGACATCGGCAAGTTCGGAGCGCTCGCCTTCAAGGAACACGAGAGGATGAACGGGGTCGAGGTCGACATCGCCGGAGACCGGCGCACCATGCCCGAAACCGCGGATATCATCGGTAATGCGATGGACAGGAAGGTGGTGTTTGAAAGGGCTCCCATCGAGGAGATGAGAAAGTTGAGCACAGATCTCGCCATCATGTTCGAATGGTTCGACCGGGTAGGTTACGATGTCGACATCGCTGCCGTTGCCGACACCTACGGCGTAAAATGCCGCACCCTCTCCGAATGGGCCAAAAAAGTCAATTGGAGGTAGCTTGAAGATTTCCCTCCCACGCTCTTTGCCAAGGGACGTGGGGGGGACAATTCGTTTGACAGCATCAACTGAAGTATCGCCTCCGATTTACGCTGCGTAGCTCCTTTTACGGTTTCATGGTAGCAAGCAACTGCGCAGAGAATCCACCTTCCACGTCGCAGGAAAGGATGGCTTGCATTTTGCTACGCTTTCCAGGCTGCGGCATCCGAATCCTCCCTTACCACGGGCTCGCTGGAAGGCCGGGATTCCAACTTTTTGCATGTTTACCGACCTCTAGGTGGAGGAAAATCAGCTCAAATTTTCTGTCAGGAATGCGTAACGGTAAGCATTGGCTCATATCCCGCGGCAGCGGAGTCAAACTTCTGACCATGAATGCCAATTTTCGGATGTTTGCCGGAATTTTACCAGGTCTTGGCGTTTTCAGAATTACTTTTAGGATACGGGAATTTCAGTATGGAAAAAACACCGATAATTTTTGTAACGCTACTCGCTGTAATCATTCTACTTGTTTTCAATCTTGGCATACGGCACACTTATCAAGAAACACGAGAAATTTCCCGTTACGACTATGCAAAATTATTTTCGGCACTTGACTTCAACTCTGAAGTGACCAACATGGCCAGCGATAGTTTAAAGCATGAAACTGTCACCATAGCCGAATACAACGACATCATGCGTAAAATAGATATGGCCAAATCCAGAAAAGAACCGAGATAACAAATTCCGTTCAGGCACCATTCTCCTGTTGGTAGACGCCTGCTTCATTATCAATTAAAAATCGGATATGGATTGCAACCCGGCTGGCGCGACATTTTGGGGAACAGCGCCCCGTACGGTCACGTCAATTGTCCCGCGGCAAAAAAACGCCGTAAAACCTGCAGTGCAGGATTTTACGGCGTTTCGTGTTGCTAAGAGCCCGCTTAAGCCTTGCGGATGGCTATTTCACATCGAGGAGCTCGACCTCGAAGATGAGGGTGGCGTTCGGCGGAACGTCCTGGCCCGCGCCACGGCTTCCGTAGGCCAATTCAGGAGGGCAGACAAGTTTCGCCTTGCCGCCGACCTTCATCTTCTGGACACCTTCGGTCCAGCAGGGGATTACGCCCGAAAGCGGGAATTTGATGGACTGTTTCCGTTTGTAGGAGCTGTCGAACTGTGGGCGGTTTCGTGATCACGTAGCAAACGCGGCGCTTTATAGATGCAGGTGGCGCTCGGCTCCACAGCTTCTTCGTGGTGCCGAGCGCCGGTTCTCGGTTGGTACCTCAGGCTTCGA